>OBXC01000619.1_pt1 | contig 25261 bp, 26 predicted proteins | sample 1538111 | NCBI WGS metagenome assembly OBXC01 (sample SAMEA2580137, study PRJEB22360) | human gut metagenome | biome: human gut; feature: human-associated habitat; material: faeces | place: Denmark | collected 2008/2010
AACAAGTTTATTTAATAGAAATTGTCAAAAAAAGTGGAAAATATAAAAAGTATCAAAATCTTTAAATTAAGACTTTGATACTTTTTGATTCTATAAAATATCTTTTATATTTTTAATCACATTTTCAACTGTAAAACCATAATTTTCAATTACTACACTAGCTGGAGCACTTGTTCCAAATCTACTAACTGACATTGTTTTACCATCTAAACCGACATATTTATGCCAACCAAAATCACTAGCCATTTCGATTGATAAACGTGCTCTAATATTACGTGGCAGAACCATTTCTTTATAATCATCATCTTGTTTTTCAAATAATTCCATTGAAGGCATTGAAACTACACGTACATCAATCCCTTGTTCAAATAAAGCTTCTTTAGCTTCCATTGCTAAGTTCACTTCACTACCTGTTGCAATAATAATTGCATCAATACGATCAACTTCAGGACCTACTATATATGCCCCTTTACCTACATTTTCAACTGATGTATTTTTAAGGGTTGTAACATTTTGTCTTGTTAAAATGATAGCAGTTGGATTTTTAGTTGATTCAATTGCTATCTTCCATGCCCCAGCAGTTTCGATTGCATCAGCTGGTCTTAAAACTTGTACATTTGGCAAAGAACGTAACATTGCTAATTGTTCAATTGGCTGATGGGTTGGACCATCTTCACCTACCGCAATAGAATCATGTGATAAAGGAATAATAATTGGTAATTTCATTAAACATGCCATTCTAAGTGCAGCTTTAAAATAATCAGAAAACACTAAAAAGCCACCGGCAGACACTTTAATTCCTGTATGTAATGTAATTCCGTTCATTATTGCAACCATTGCGAATTCACGAATTCCAAAAACTAAATTACGACCACTATAATTTTCAACACTAAAAGTTTCTTCAAAAGCAATTTCTGTTTTAGTTGAACAAGCCAAATCTGCAGTTCCAGACATAAATGTTGGATTTTGTTTAGCAACTTCTTGAATCATCTCCAATGATGTATTTCTAGTTGCATCACTAAATCCTGGCACATACTTTTTAGTAACTTCTTCAACATCTAAAGAATATTTACCATCAATTGCATCTTTTAACTCCTGAGCTAATTCAGGATAATTTTTTTCATATTCCTTAAATAAACGATTCCATTTATTATAACGATTTTTACCACGTTTAATGCAAGTATTGGCAAAATCTTCATAAACTTCATCTGGTACATAAAACTCCTCATGATCAAAACCATAAGATAATTTTGCATTTTTACCATCTTCTTTACCTAATGGATTACCATGAACCTTATTTGTTCCTTGATTACTTGAACCATATCCAATTATTGTATTAACAATAACTAAAGTTGGTTTATATAACTCTTTTTTACCCTTACGAATTGCTTTTTGAATAGCATTAATATCATTACCATCTGCAACACTAATAACTTGCCATCCAATTGCTTCATAACGTTTTTTCACATCTTCACTAAATGACATCGATAAAGGTCCATCTAAAGTAACTTGGTTAGCATCATATAAAACAATCAACTTACCAAGAGAAAGATGTCCTGCAAGCGATGCAGCTTCATAAGTAACACCTTCTTGCATATCTCCATCACCACACAATACAAATGTATAATGATCTACGATATTATAACCTTCTTTATTGTATTTAGTTGCTAAAAATTTTTCAGCTAAAGCCATTCCTGTCGCCATTGGGATCCCTTGCCCTAAAGGTCCCGAAGAAGCATCGACACCATCTGTAATATCACATTCAGGATGCCCTGGAGTATTTGACTTCCATTGTCTAAAGTTTTTTAAATCATCCATTGAAATCTGATATCCAGATAAATGCAACATTGTATATAATAACACTGAAGCATGACCAGAAGCTAAAACAAAACGATCTCGGTTAAACCATTTTGATTGCTTATGATAAAAATTCATCTCTTTTGTAAATAAAGTATAAATAGCTGGTGCGGAACCTAAAACCATTCCCGGATGTCCCGAATTTGCTTTGTTAATAGTATCAATACCTAATGCACGGATAGCCGCAATTGATAATGTTGACGTTTCCATTTATTCTAATCTCCTTTTGCACATAAAAAACTTATCCTTATTATACACAAAAATGTCTAAATTTGAATAAGTTTATTTAAATTACTTTAATTTTTTAATTTTTCGGCTTTTATTTTCTGCGGAGTTACATCATTTCCTTTAACATCTACTACCTTTATACCCATTAATTGTTGCTTAAACCCACTTCTAAAAGCTTTCAAATACTCTTGACGTAATTTCTCCTGTTCTTTCAATTCCGCCTTTGTAATTGTTCCTATTTTTTTCTTCTTTGCTAGCTCATTGATTCTTGCAATTAACTTTGGATCTATGCTACTCATTTATCATTCTCCTTAACATAAAAAAGGTAGAGAGCTTTAGATATTTCCCTGTTTTGTACAGGTGGGCACCTTTAAATATACTTTAGGATCCCTACTCAAAGATAGGTCTTCAACACCGCAATTTAGATCAGGTTCCCGTATCTATGATGTGGAAATTTTTATATACTCTCTAACCAACGTTATTATAACATAAGCAGACAATGTGTCAACTATTATTCAATATAGTATTTTACTTTTTCTTAACAATGCATGTACTTGTATAATCTAGATCAAAATATTTAAATACTGAATATATATCATCCAGACTAATTTTTGCAACTTCATCAATTAAATCAAAAGCCATTATTCCTTCAAAATAATAACGACTAAATATATTAGCAATACTTTCTGGACTATTAAACATATTTATAAATAAACCAATATTTTTCTTTTTAATTCTTTCAAAATCACTTACTTTAATTTCAACATCTTTAAAATTCTTTATTAATTTTATTAATTCATTTTTTAATGTTTCATAATCATCACAATCACATCCAATTTGAATGAATGCATAATCGCGTTCTTGAGTAAAGTTAGCGCTAAAAGAATCATTGATTATGCCTCTATTTAACCAATCATTATACAACTTTGAACTTTTAGAAAATAATAAATCGAACAACAAATTAATTGCCAATTCACGCTTAATTTTTAATTTTGAATCATTTAAAATTTCATTGATTTTAATAGAAATAATAATTTTATTCATTTCAACATCCATAGTCAAAATATTTTCTTTGACTTTAATATCATTAAGCTCAAAAACTTTTTGACACACAATTTTATTTGCCTTTTTAAAATCTTTTTTAGCCTGATTACTACGAATAATTGAAATTGCTTTATCAGCATCAATATTTCCAACCACAAAAAGCATCATATTACTAGGATGATAAAATGTATTATAACAAATTTCTAACATCTCTTTAGTAGTACTATTAACAGTTTCTACAGTTCCTGCAATATCAATAGCAACCGGATGATGATTATATAAATTTTGAATCGATCCAAAATAAACTCGCCAATCTGGATCATCATCATACATTTTTATCTCTTGACCAATAATTCCCTTTTCTTTTTCTACACTTTCAGGTGTGATTTCTAACTTTTGTACAAAATCTAATAATAATTCAATACATGGATACTCATTAGATGTTGTACTAAATAAATATGCCGTACGACTAGACGATGTAAATGCATTTGTACTAGCCCCTAGTTTAGCAAATTCGTCAGATGCATCGGTCCCGTTCATATCAAACATTTTATGTTCCAAAAAATGGGCAATCCCATCTTCTACCTTAATCATTTCATCTTGACCAAGTGGTACAAATGTTGTATCAATAGCTCCGAAATTTGTTGAAAACAACCCATAAGTCTTTTCAAAGCCAGGTTTAGGAAGTAAATAAACTTCTAACCCATTATCCATTTTTTCATGATACAATGTCTCTTTTAATGTATTAAAATATAGCTTTTCCATTATTCATCACTCCCTGTAAGCAAGAAAATAGTATCTAAATGTACTTTTTTACTTGCTGCAATAATTTCTTCACGGCTAACGTTTAAAATCTTTTCAAGATATTCATCATTTGTTTCTTGTTTATTTGTTAAATCACGATTATATGCCAATGCAATCAAACTCATTGGTTCATCTTTTGTTTTAGTAAGCGAATTTTTTAACATTAATTTTGCTAAATTAATTTCATCATCACTAAAATTACCATTTTGAATATTAATAAGCTCTTTTAAAACTAATTCTTTAGCTTTTTGGTAATCTTTACTTTCAATACCAGCATTAACAGTCATAATCCCACTAAATGCTCCATAACTAGATGAAATATAATAGCATAAACTATGTTTTTCTCTAACTACTTTAAACAGTCGAGATTGTGAAAAACCTCCAAACATAGCATTAAATACAGTCATTGCATAAGTACCTTTATCTAAAAAATTACAATCAACAACAAATCCCATATTTAATTTCGCCTGTGTAATATCTTGTTTTTCAATTACTTCTAATACTTCTTTTTTTGTTGATTTAAAATTTGTTACAACATTATTAAATGTATCACTTGATTCAAAAGATAAATTTTCTCTAAAAACATCCACGATACTTTCATCAACATCTCCAACCACATATAAGTGTTTAGTATCATTTTTTATACATTCTAATAAATATTGATACAATTCTCCATTAGTAATTTTATCAATTTCTTCAATATATCCATTATTACAAATTGATAAAAAGCTATCTTCACCCATATTTTTAAATAATTGATTTAATCCATACATAAATTTATCATCATTTTGAACAATTAGGCGTTCTTTTAATTCTTTTTTCTTAATATTCAAAGTTTGTTCATCAAACTTACCATTAATTACATTAGGATTATAAAGAACATCATTAAATAATTTAATTTGTTGTTTAAGTAAATCTTCTTGATAAGGTAAAAACTCTTCATTGATGCAAACACTAGAAATATTTAATACTTGAACTAATCCTTTACTAGCTAAATTCGTTCCAAAACTCATCCCATATAGATCTTCTAGGTGACTTGATAAAGCTTGGGTTGATGGGTAATCTTTTGTACCTCCCGTTAACATAAAAGAAAGCAATGAACGTTTAGTTACATTTTCTTTTATCAATTTATTTTCTAATTTTAATGACATAGTTATATTTTTAAATTTCTTTGTTGGAATTACATGTAATGTATATCCAGCTAATTGATAACTTTTTTTCATATGACACTCCTTTTTCAATCTAATGTATATATTATACACCAAAAAAATAAAAATAGAATTAAAACTACTGTTCTAATTTGAAATTATAAAAAATAAGTAGTATTAAATACTACTTATCATCATCGACAGATAAAATTGCCATAAAAGCTTCTTGCGGAATTTCAACATTTCCTACTGCTTTCATTCTCTTTTTACCCTCTTTTTGTTTTTCTAATAATTTCTTTTTACGTGAAATATCTCCACCATAACATTTAGCTAAAACATTTTTTCGCATCGCTTTAATTGTCGTTCTAGCAATAATTTTCCCCTGAAGAGCTGCTTGAATTGGTACTTCAAACATCTGTTTAGGAATAATTTCTTTTAATTTTTCACAAATAATCTTTCCGCGACTATATGCAAAATCTTTATGAACAATGGTTGAAAGAGCATCTACTGCATCACCATTTAATAAAATATCCATTTTTTGTAATTTGCTTGTTCGATAGCCGATTAATTCATAATCTAACGAAGCGTAGCCTTTTGTACTAGATTTCAGCTTATCAAAAAAATCATAAACAATCTCTGATAAAGGTATTTCATAAATAACATTTCTACGAGTATCATCAATATATTCAATATCGATATATTCTCCCCTTTTATTTTGACATAGTTCCATAATCGCACCAACAAACTCACCAGGTGTCATAATCGATGCTTTTACATATGGTTCTTCAATATGGTCAATAACCTGCGGATTAGGCATCATTGCGGGATTGTCAATAATCACTTCACTTCCATCTGTTAAATAACAATGATAAATAACCGATGGTGCTGTAGCTATCAATTCAAGATCAAATTCTCTTTCTAATCTTTCTTGAATGACATCCATATGTAACAATCCTAAAAAGCCACACCTAAATCCAAAGCCTAGCGCTTGTGATGTTTCTGGTTCAAACATTAATGCCGAATCGCTTAATTGCATCTTTTCTAATGCTTCACGTAAATCTTTATAACGAGCATTATCAATTGGATAAAGTCCGCAATATACCATCGGATTTAATTGTCGATATCCTGGCAATTGAACATTTGATTCTTGCTCAAGCGTTGTGACTGTGTCACCAACATGAATGTCTTGAATAGATTTAATTGATGCACAAAACCAACCAACTTCACCAACAACTAACTCTTCTTTTTTTACTTCATGAGGTGTTCTAACACCTAATTCAGTAACCTCATACGTCGCATTAGTAGCTAAAAATTTAACAGTATCTCCTACTTTAATTTTACCTTCTTTAATTCGTACAAAAACTATTACACCACGATAACTATCATAATAAGAATCAAATATCAATGCCTGAGTTGGATTGTTAATATTTCCAGCAGGAGCTGGAAATTCATGAACAACCTTTTCAAGCACTTCTTCAATATTTAATCCAGTTTTTGCAGAAATTAGTGGTGCATGATCTGCTGGTAATCCAATTACATCTTCCACTTCTTTAATAACTCGCATAGGATCAGCACTTGGTAAATCTATTTTATTAATAACCGGTAAAATTTCCAAATTATTATCCAGTGCCAAATATACATTTGCTAGAGTTTGTGCTTCAACTCCTTGAACTGCATCAACCACTAAAATAGCACCTTCGCAAGCAGCCAAAGAACGCGAAACTTCATATGTAAAGTCGACATGCCCTGGCGTATCAATCAAGTGTAGCAAATATGTTTGTCCATCTTTTGCTGTATAATTAAGTTGAACTGCATTTAATTTTATTGTTATTCCTCTTTCACGCTCAAGATCCATACTATCAAGTAATTGAGACTTCATATTTCTCTCTGCTACAGCCCCCGTTAATTGAAGTATTCGGTCTGCTAGGGTGCTTTTACCATGATCAATATGCGCGATAATTGAAAAATTTCTTATTTTACTTTGATCAATCGTCATCTAATATCACCCACTTTCGTTACCATATTATAACAAATACGCAGGTTAAACTCAAATACTATTTATTTTTGCTAAAATATTTATCAAGCAAAGAAACATGTTCTGCAATTACCTCAATAGATGTTATAACCTTAGAATCACTACATTCAAATGTTCGTGAATGTAATCTACCTTTTATTGCTATCATATTGCCAGGTGCAGCTGTTTCAATAATCATTTCGGCAATTCCTCGCCACAAAGAAACCGTTACATAATCACTTTCATATGCTCCTAAACCATTTTTAAATCCTTGTTCAATCTCTAATGTTGCATTAGCTACCTTTATCCCTCCTTTAGTAGTTTTCATTACTGGTATATCAACTAATCTGCCAATTAGTGTAACTTGATTTAACATTTAATCTCCCTCCTCTTTCAAAGTAATTATATGGATATAAATTTTACTTTTCAAGTTAACTTACAAGTATACAAATTCATAAAAAAATAAAAACCAATCAATATTGACTGATTTTATTTGATATATGAAATAAGGACCTCCAAATATGTATTTTTAGACCAGAACTGTCTAGTAAAATTTGGCTAAAAATATAAAATAAAAAGAAGTCATCTAGACTTCTACAACAACATAAGCAATAGCATAATCATTTTCATGAGCAATTGAAATATAAGACTTTTCATAATTTAAAAATGGTTTCCCATCAACATCATTTAATATCTCAACATCATTAAATGAAACCATATTTTCTTTTATTCCAACTGCTTTAAAAAAAGCCTCTTTACCAGCAAACCGCCCACCAAGAAATTCACGTTTATGTTTATCTGTTTTTTTATTATTGTATAGCTCAATTTCACTAGCCGTTAAAATTTTACAGGCAAACTCATCCAAATGATTACTCAAGCGATTTAAATCAACGATATCGCAGCCAATTCCTTTAATCATAACTAATCCTTAAATTTCTTTTCATACAAGCTCATTAACTCATCTAATGACATATCATCATCAATTTCATCAATTAAACTATCTTTCTTTTTTTCTTCATTTTCAGAAAAATCTAACTTAAATTCTCCTGTTCTTTCTTCAATGATTTTTAATTGATCTTTTTCTTCTTCAACAATTTTAGCAATATTACGAAGATTATCCTCTACAGTTGGCAAACCATTAGTTTCACCACTTACTTTTTTTTCAACTTTTGGTTTTTCTTCTTTAACGACTACTTTTTCTTCCTTGATATCAGCCTTTTCTTCTTTAATCGCAGTTAATTTAGATTCAGTTTCTACTTCAACCTTTTTTTCAAAATTGCCAAAATATGGACTTAGTACTGGAACTAACTCATCATCTGATAATTTTCTTTTAGGTCTAACTTTATTTTTTTTAGAAACTTTCTTTTCTGGTTCTTTACTTTTAGTAACCCCTCGCATCGGTGAAATAATTTCACTCATTCGATAAATTTCCTCAGGTTCATTTTCAATCACCTTTTTTGACTCACTTACCTTAGGTTTTTCAACCGGTTTAACTTTAACTGTTTCTTTTGGCTTTTCAGTTTCTTCATTTTTAAATTCTTCATCATAAATTAATGGCGTACTAAATTTTTCTTTACGACGTTGTTCGACAACTGGGTCAACTTCAAAAATATCATCATTTTGTACATGTTTTTTAAATAACCCTTTAAACATTCTAATATTCCCCCTCTAATCTAAAAAAAAGATTCACCAATATTATATTTTTCTTTATCTAACACTAAAATCCCACGTACTTGTGGCGCATTTGGTAACCCTAATTCTCGAGCCGAACAGATCATTCCATTAGAATCAACTTTACGCAATTTCGATGGTTTAATTACCAATCCATTTGGCATAATGGCACCTGTTGTGGCAACTACAACTCTTTGTCCTTGTTCAACATTTGGTGCTCCACAAACAATTTGAGTTTCTTCATCTCCTAAGTTAACTTGACAAATATGTAAATGATCAGAATCTGGATGATCACACATTGAAACAACTTCTCCAACAATAAAACGTGGCGTTTTATCTAAAACAACTGGTAAAAAACCATATTTTTCTAACAGTTGGTTAAAAGCATCAATTTGTTGATCATTAAATTTAATTAATCCATTATTAATATCACCTAAATATTTACTAGCATTTAATAAATTGTAACCTATCACATTTTCATTTTTATCTTTTAAAACGACTAAATCATCATATTTATCATAACTAAATGTTTTACCGTCGCCTACTCTTGTAAGTGCAATATCACCTACATGATCTAAATTATAAAATCCATGAAACATCATCTCAACACCTCTTACTTTAAACTATCAATAAACCCTTGAATTTCATCTTCTGTCTTACGAAATTTACTTACAAATCGACCAATCTCTACTTCATCACTATAAGCTATAAAAGATGGAATTCCTAAAATATCTAAAGACTTACATAAATCTAATAAATCATCACGATTTACTACATAAAACTTAAATTCTGGATTTGCAACAACAATATCACCAATAAATGGCTTAACAAACATACAATCAGGGCACCAATTAGCTGTAAACATAAAAATTGTTTTACCAATTTTAGCTTTTTCAAATTCTTCAACTGACTTAATTTCAACTAATTTATCCATTTATTTATACCTTCCAATCAACTTATAAATTGGACCTTTCATACAAAATTTACGTTCATATTCAGTCATAATATTTCCTTCACTTTCAGGACTATTATGCAAATCAAGACTTATATATTCAAAATCCATTGGATATTGATTTAATGAAATCAACGAATATTCAAATAAGCCACGATTATCTGTCTTAAATTCAATTGCTCCTTGATCAATTAAAATTTGTCGATAAACATCTAAAAACTTACTTGAAGTAAGCCTTCTTTTAGCATGTCTACTCTTTGGCCAAGGATCACTAAAATTCAAATAAATCTTAGCTACTTCATTTTTTTCAAATACATTATTTAGCTCAATTGCATCATAACGCATTAACCGCAGATTACTCACTTTATTTTCCTGCAAATTAATCTTATTAATAGCCGCAGCTAAAACACTTGGATATTTTTCAATTCCAATATAATTTATTTCAGGGTTCAAACGGGCATTTTCATAAATAAAATCTCCCTTTCCCATCCCAATTTCTATATAAATTGGATTATCATTTCCAAAAACATTTTTCCAATTATTTTTAAAACTTTCTGGCTCAATTACAACAAAATCATCATTTTCATTCATAATGTCATAAGCCCTCGGATTATTTCTAAGTCGCATTATTACTCCCCTTTACATACCTATATATTCTATCATAATTCTTCGATCAAGTCGACAAATTCCTTTTTTGTAAGTTCCCGAAAATCACCTAATTGCAAATTACGGTCTAAAGCTAATCCTTTAATACTTATTCTTTTTAAATAAGTCACTTTTTTATTACAAGCTTCTACCATTTTTTTAACCTGATGGAATTTACCTTCAAAAACTTTAATTTCTACTTCACAACTATCATCAAAAACTTTTAATATTCTTAAATTAGCCGGCTTACATTTATAACCATTATCCAAAATCACGCCATTTTTAAATGCTAAAATGTCATTTTCATCCATTATGCCATTAATCCTTGCAATATATACTTTAGCGTGATTCCTATTTGGAGACATTAGTCGATGAGCAAAGTCACCATCATTACTAATCAATAACAAACCTTCAGTATCAATATCCAATCTACCAACTGGAAACAAATCATAATTCTCATATCCAACAATCAAATCAAGAACCGTTGGATGAACATTATCTTTAGTCGCACTTACATACCCTTTGGGTTTGTTTAACATTAAATAAACATATGGGCGATACTCAATTATTTCATCATCAAACACAATTACATCTTTTTGATAATCAACTTTATAATCATCTTTTTTTATAATTTCACCATTAACCTCAACAAAACCTTTTCGAATATAGCTTTTAACTTCTTTTCGTGTTCCTATTCCATAATTAGCTAAAAGCTTATCAAGTCGCATCATCATCTAATCGTATAAACCTTTCTTCTAATTTTTCATTATTTTCATCACTATAAAAACGTAAATATATAATAACGTTTATATTCTTTTCTCTTGTAACTCCCGATAAATTAACTCCACGATATATTCCCCTAGTTTTATCAACAACGCCTGGAACCAAAGAAAAACTTTCCTCCTCTAAAATTCCTAAACTAGGTAAACTGCTTTCATCATCATTTTCAACTTTAGCAATTGCTTGTAAAGCATACATATTTATTTTAGGACTGTCAATAATAATATCATAACGTGTTTCAGTATCATTGATTTTATTTAAAACTAATCTGATTGAAAATTCATCACTTTTATTATTAAATTCTTGTTGCTCTATCAGTTTTTGTATGTATTTTTGATATTGTAGATTAAGTTTATCTCCCATCTCGTTGCTATCACTCTTACAGCCAGTTATCAGTAAACAAAGCATAATTATAAAAATCCGTTTCACTCTTATCACCGCTACCATTATAACATGTTTTATCAAAATCGAGTAGCAAATAATGATAAACTAACTTTATTCACAAATTCACATTTACTTCACATAAAAATAAATAGGAACATAAGTTCCTATTTACATTTGAAAGTCTCACATGCAGTCTCCTTAATTTCTTTTGCAAGACTACCCTTACAATTACATACTGTAATTTCATGAGCATCACATTTACAGTTATTATTGTAAACGCAATTATCCACGTGACAACATACGTCTTTAGCCATGGAATCACCTCCATAACTATTTTTAACAATCTCATTGAAACTATACGAGAAAATTATATTTTTTTATTTATCTTCATATTCAATCAAGCAACTAAAACTATATTCTAATTCATTCGAAAAAGTCATCGCAACTTGATAGTGTAAATTAATAATCCTAACTTCCTCCTTTGAAATAAAATCATTTAACTCATCTTCTAAATCCAATTCATGTGTTTTTTCAATAATTTTTATCTTCATAATCAAATTATAAAAGAATTATTATAAAAAAATTGTCTTATTGGTTTATTTCAATTTTAAAAGTTGCTTCAAATTGTTCGTTTTCTTTCAAAGTAATAATTCCTTCTTTATCTTTAAACTCCCCACAAAAATCATCATAATCACTATGACCAAACCATGGTTCAATTGCAATAAGCCCACCTACATGCTTAGCTGCCCAAATACCTAAATGTGTAAAACCATCCATATGTACAATTAATGATTTATCATGATTTAATGACTTCAATGCTACTTTATTTGATTTAAAATTTTCCAAAACTATTGTATCATTGCTAAAAAGCTCTTGTCGAACGAAAAATCTTTTTTCATTATCTAAAAAAGAAACTGTTTCATGACTAATTCCTTTTTTCTTTAAATTAATTACCTTTCTTGCTAAAGTTTCATCATCACTAAACTCCAAATAATAATCATTACTTGATTCACCGTCCATAAATGGGCAAGCAAATGCCGGATGTCCACCTACTTGAAAATAAATCTCTTTATTATCAGTATTTGTAACCTTTAAATTACAAGCAAGCAGATTATCATTTAAACTATAAGTCACCTCAAGTCTAAATAAATATGGATACTGTTTTAATATTTCTTCATTTGGTTCCAAGGTAAAAATAACCTCAGTATCACTTAATTGATTAGCACGATACTCGCTATGACGTGAAAAACCATGTTGAGTCATACTATATGTTTTACCATCAATACGGCATTCATTATTTTGAAGCGCTCCAACAATTGGAAATAAAATTGGGGCACTACTTCCCCATTGAATCGGATCACGACGCCACATATAATTGATTTGATCACTTTGTCCAACTATTTTAATAATTTCTGCACCTTTATTTTCTAAAACAACTTCTAACAGATCATTTTTTAACGTTATCATAATTACCTCCTGATTCATATCTCTATAAATCATTATAACATATCTGTAACTAAACTAAAAAGTATATAAATTTTAATTTAAAAAAAGGCAACTGTACCGTTGCCTCTAATTATTTACTATGATTTAAATCGTCAATGATTTTTTCAATCTTATTACCGTATTGTAAAGAAGTATCGTTTACAAAATGCAACTCAGGTACTTTACGAATTGTAAGCCGTTTTGCAAGTAACGAACGAATAAACCCTTTAGAACGTTCTAACGCCTGCATCCCTTTACGTGTATCAAAATCTTTACCTAAAAATGTTACATAAATTTTAGCAATAGATAAATCATTAGTTAAATCAACTGCTGTAATCGTACAAAATCCAATCTTAGGATCTCGAACTTCCATTTGAAGAATCTGTGATAATTCTCTTTGAATAATACCACTAATTTTTTCCTTCTTTAAAACCATGCAATCACCTACTTAACTTCTACTTCTTCCATGATATAACCTTCAACAATATCGCCTTCTTTAATATCATTAAAGTTTTCGATACTTAATCCACATTCAAAACCACTAGTAACTTCTTTAACATCGTCTTGGAAACGTTTTAGTGAACCAAGTTTTCCTTCATATACAACGACACCGTCACGAATTAAACGCACACCACAATTTCGACGAATATACCCATCAGTCACATAACATCCAGCAATATTACCAACTTTTGATACTTTAATCACTTGACGAATTTCTGCTTGTCCAGTAATAACTTCTTTAATTTCAGGAGCCAACATACCTTTCATTGCAGTTTCAATTTCTTCAATCATTTTATAAATAATGTTATGAAGACGGATTTCAATACCTTCTTCTTCAGCTTTTTGACGAACTTTGGCATTAGGACGAACATTAAAACCATAAATAATCGCTTTTGAAGCAGTTGCTAGTAAAACATCAGATTCTGAAATTCCTCCTGCTGTAGAACGAATAACATTAACTCTTACCCCTTCAACATCGATTTTTTCAAGTGAAGCTTTAACCGCTTCAGCAGTTCCTTGAACATCTGCTTTAACAATAATATTTAAATCAAGCACTTCACCATCTTTAATTTGTGAAAATAAATCATCTAAAGACATTGCAGCACCAACACTACGTTCCTTATCTAATTTAGCTTTTAAACGTGATTCCCCAACACTACGAGCTTGTTTTTCACTTTCAAAAACCATAAACTTATCACCTGCAACTGGAACATCATTTAAACCTGTAATTTCCACCGGTGTTGCAGGTAATGCTTCTTTAATTACTTTTCCACGATCATCCAACATTTGACGTACCCGTCCAAAAGCAGTTCCAACAACAATTGGATCCCCTGCTCTTAAAGTACCATTTTCAACTAATAAAGTTGCAACTGCTCCACGTCCACGATCCAACTTACCTTCAACGACACTACCATATGCATAGCGATTTGGATTTGCTTTTAAATCAGCCAATTCAGCAACAACAGTCAATGTCTCTAACAATTCATCAATTCCAATCCCTTTTTTAGCAGAAATTTCACAATAAACTGTATCTCCACCCCAATCTTCAGGCAATAGTCCATATTCAGACATTTCACCTTTAATCCTTTCAGGATCAGCACCTTCTTTATCTATTTTATTAATTGCCACAACAATTGGTACACCTGCAGCTTTAGCATGATCAATCGCTTCTTTAGTCTGTGGCATTACACCATCATCAGCCGCTACAACAATAATAACTATATCAGTAACTTGTGCACCACGAGCACGCATTGCCGTAAATGCTTCATGTCCTGGTGTATCTAAAAAAGTAACTTTTTTACCGTTTACATCTACCTGATAGGCACCAATATGCTGTGTAATTCCTCCAAACTCTCCTTCAACAACCGCAGATTTTCTAATTGTATCTAATAATGTTGTTTTACCATGATCAACATGCCCCATGATTGTAACAACTGGACAACGAGGTACTAAATCACTCTCATCATCAACAATTTCAACTTCTTCAAAATTGATTTCATTTACTTCAACATGTTTTTCAGCGTCAAAGCCATATTCTAAACAAATTAATTCTACTTGCTCATCACTAAGAACCGAATTAATTGTTACCATTGTCCCAAGTAAAAATAAAATTTTAATAATATTAGCAGGTGTTTGTCCAATTTTTTCTGCTAATTGCCCAACAGTAATTCCCTCTTCATACATAATCACTCCATCTTTAACAACAGCATCCTCTTGTTTTGATGGAAAATTAGACATTAACTGTTTTTTTCCTTTTTTATTTTTTTTATTTTGTTTTGCCATAATTTCACCCTCCTATCTTTTCTTTTAAACTTTTTGCAAATCCAACATCTTGGATTCCTAAAGCAACCCGATTATTTTTGCCAATTGCATTTGATAATTCTTTTCTATTACTAGCTAGTATATATTCAACATCATAACTAGTACACTTATCAATAAACCTTTTTTTAGTATTATCACTAGCATCACTTGCAATAATAACTAAATTTATTTCATTATTTCTAATTTTTTTAATCAATATTTCACCAGTAACAATTTTATGAGCGCGATTAGCCAATCCTAATAAATTCAAAAAATTATTCATTAACTAATTTACCTAATTCCTCAAATATTTCATCAGGAATTTCAACCTGTAAAGAACGCGCTAATAACTTTTTCTTCTTTGCAATTTCAAAAGCTTCTTTACTTTTTTTCAAATATGCTCCACGACCATTCATTTTTCCTGTCAAATCGACGAACACTTCGCCCTCTTTATTACGAACGATTCTTACTAATTCTTTTTTAGGTAATTGTTCACCGGTAGCTAAACATTTTCTCAATGGTATTTTACGCAATATTATCACTCCCTAATCAGCATCATAATATTTATCATATTCATCATAATCAATTTCTTCATCATATTTATTATACTCATCATCTAAATCATAAAAATCATCATCATAGTTTGTTTCAATTTCTATAGCTTCATCATCATTTTTAGCAACAACTTGTTCATCACTTGATTCATCGTTGGTTTCCATCATTTCTTGAGCAAACTCTTTTTCAAATCCAGCATCAACAGGGGCTGCTTTTGACTCCAACTCTTCCATAGTAATTAAACCTTTTTCTAAAGCCTCACTCACTGATTTAATATCAATCTTCCAACCTGTCAATCTTACTGCTAAGCGTGCATTTTGTCCACGTTTTCCAATTGCAAGCGATAGTTGATCATCTGGAACAACTACTAATGCACTGTGATCACTTTCATTAATAGAAACATATTTAACTTCAGAAGGACTTAATGCGTTTGAGATAAATTCAACTGGATCATTACTCCAAATAATGATATCAATCATTTCACCATTTAATTCATCAACAACATTTTTAACACGACTTCCTTTAGGACCCACGCATGAACCAATTGGATCAATATCTTCATTACTTGCATAAACTGCAATTTTACTTCTTTCACCTGGCTCACGAGATACTGCTTTAATTTCAACTGTACCATCGAAAACTTCAGGTACTTCTAATTCAAATAATCTTTTAACAAAATTTGGTTCTGTTCTACTTACAACAATATGCGTTCCTTTAGTTCCACGATCAACATCACAAACATAAACTTTTAAATGTTGTCCTTCCTTTAATTTTTCCCCTGGAATTTGTTGATTTAATGCTAAAAAAGCTCCAGTTTTTCCAATATTAACAATTGCAAACTTATCTTCAACACGATCAACTACACCAACGATAATATCATCTTTTTTATCCGCAAATTCATTATAAAGTGTTTCTTTTTCAGTTTCGCGAATTTTTTGTCTAAACAATTGCTTTGTTTGAATTGCTGCTAAACGCCCAATATGTTCAACATCAGCTTCTGTTTCAACGATATCACCAATTTTATAAAATGGATTAATCGCTTGAGCTTCTTCTAAAGATAATTCTAAATCTTCATCTTCAAGATCATCAACGACCGTTCTTAATTCAAATAATCTAAATTTACCTGTTTTTTCATTAATTTCAACACGGACATTAGCATCAGCATTTAAATAATTTTTCTTATATGCCTTTGCAATAGATTCTTTCAACATTTCTAAGAAGACATCTTTTTCAATTCCTTTTTCTTCAATTAATAAGTTTAATGCCTCCATAAATTTAATACCAGCCACTTTTATATCCTCCTAAAATTTCACAGCTAATCTAATAAATTTAATATTGTTGTATTCAATTTTTACTTTCTTTTTAATATTCTTAACTAAATATTCAAATTCAATCGTTTCATCTTCAATTAAATTAATAAAACCCTCAATTTCATCTAATCCAGCAATTGGATTATAAAATTTTGCATATACATACTTTCCAATAGAAGCCTTAACCTGCTCAAATGTTTTTAACGGTTTTTCAACTCCAGGTGAAGAAACCTCCAAATAATATTCTCCCTTAATTGGATCTTCTTCATCCAGCTTTTGACTAATCTGCTCACTTACAGCTACACAAGTATCCATATCTAAAAAGCCTTCATTTTTTTCTACAAAAATTCTAAGATACCATTCACCTTTATCTTGGACATATTCAATGTCATCAAGATAAACATCATTACTTTGTAAAATTGGTTCAATCATTTCTTTAATCTTATTTAAAAGTTCCATCATTTCACCTCTATTCAATAATAAAGAGTGGGTCACCCCACTCGCTTCTCTATGAAACTATAATTATAATAACACATCAACCTAAAAATTGCAACTTTAAAAAAGTGATAATTGATTTCTTTCCTGCATTCCATTAAATACACCCATTTTAGTTAATGTTTTAATATGAGAATTATTCAACTTAGTTCTTTTAATTACATCTTCTTTTGATAAAAATGGTGCCTGATTACGAGCATCAATAATAGTTTTAGCAACAGCTTCACCTAAAGCATCAACCGCACTAAAAGGTGGAATCAATCCAAATTCATCATTAGGATCTAAAATAAATTTACCAGCTTGTGAATACTCTAAACTAATTGGATTAAAATGATATCCGCGCTCAATCATCTCAAGAGCAATTTCAAAAACATCCCATAATCCTTCTTCTTTATTCGACGCACTACGTTGTGCTTTCAATTGAGCAATTTCTTCACGACGTGCCATAATTGCATCTTTTCCTTGAATTAATGTTTCAATTTCGTAAAAATCACAACGAGTTGAAAAATATACTGCATAATATTCACGAGGATAATAAACTTTCCACCAAGCCACGCGAATTGCCGAAAGAACATAAGCAACCGCATGAGCTTTAGGGAACATGTATTTAATTTTTTTACATGATTCAATATACCACTGTGGTACATTATGCTTTTTCATCAATTCCTCATATTGCATTTTTGGAAATACCGCAGTAGATTTACCTTTACGAACACATTCCATGATATCAAACGCATCTTTATTTGGTAAACCCTTTTCAATTAAATAAACCATGATATCATCACGACATCCAATAACTTCAGATAACGTACAAGTACCCGATTTAATTAAACTTTCTGCATTTCCTAAATAAACATCAGTACCATGAGACAATCCAGAAATAATTACCAGATCGCTAAAAGATTTAGGTTGCGTTTGATCTAACATTCCTCGTACAAAATTAGTACCAAATTCTGGCAAACCTAAAGCACCGCTTTTACAACCGATAAACTCCAAATCACACCCAAGTGCTTTGCTACTTGTAAATAACGACATTACTTTTTTATCATTAGTAGGAATTGTTTTAGGATCAACCCCTGTTAAATCTTGTAAAGCTCGAATTACAGTTGGATCAACATGTCCTAAGATATCAAACTTTAATACATTATCATGAATTGCATGGAAGTCGAAGTGAGTTGTTTTCCATGCTGCACTTAAATCATCTGCAGGATATTGATAAGGAGTAAAATCAAAAACATCCATATCCCTTGGAATAACAATAATCCCTCCAGGGTGTTGTCCAGTTGTTCGCTTCACACCGCCACATCCAGCTGCAATTCTTTCTAATTCCGCACTTCTAATAGTTTGATCTTTTTCCATCAATTCTGCATATCCTTTAGCATATCCATATGCTGTCTTTTCAGCCACTGTAGAAATCGTTCCTGCTCTAAAAACATGATCTTCGCCAAATATCTCTTTAGTAAATGCATGCGCATTTGCCTGATATTCTCCAGAAAAATTAAGGTCAATATCAGGAACTTTATCAGCATTAAATCCCAAAAAAGTTTCAAAAGGAATATTATGTCCTTCACCTTTCATAATTGTCCCACATTTAGGACAAGCCTTATCCTCTAAATCATAACCATCAGCTATAATCCCCTCTTCCAAAAACTCACTATAAGCACAATTAGGACACACATAATGGGGTGGTAAAGGATTAACCTCTGTAATTCCTGACATTGTCGCAACAAATGACGAACCGACAGATCCTCTTGATCCAACCAAATAACCATCATCATTAGATTTTTTTACAAGTAAATGCGAAATATAATAAATAACCCCAAAACCATGTTTAATAATATTACTAAGTTCTTTTTCTAATCTTTTTTCAACAATTGATGGCAAAGGATTTCCATAAGTTTTATACGCTGTTTCATAACAAAGTTTCTTTAAATTTTCATCAGCACCATCAATTTTTGGAGTAAATAGTTTATCATGAATTGGTTTTATCTCTTCAACCATATCTGCAATCTTATTAGTATTTGTTACAACGTATTTGTAAGTTTCTTCTTTTGATAAATATGGATAACATTCAAGCATCTCATCAGTAGTCCGCAAATACTGACATGGATTTTTTGCTTTTGGATTACGTCGATCACAAAGCGGATGAGCTTTATGACCAATCCCAATCGTTGGATTTGAAATAAATACATCTCTAAAAATTCGATCTTTAACATCCAAAAAATGAACATCACCCGTCGCCACAATTATTTTATTTAATTTTTTAGCACAAACAATAATTCGCTGCAAAGATTTGATTAATTCATCCTTATCCTGTAATTTACCACGTTCAATTAAATGAAAATAATCCTCTAATGGCTGAATTTCAATATAATCATAGAACTTCATTGCCCTCTCTAAACGTTCATCAGATAAATTCAATGCAGCTTCAAAAACATCACTATTATAACAGCTACTTCCAAACAATAAACCTTCACGATAATATTCCAACCGTTCTTTAGGAATTCTTGATTCCCCATGAAAATATTTAGTATTAGCCTCACTGACTAATTTAAACATATTTTTTAAACCTGTCTTATTCAACGCTAAAGCACACATATGATATGGATATACAATTTTATAAACATCATTACTTGTCAGCTTATAAACATCTAACAAACTATATTTTCCACTTTGCATAATTTGATGAATCATTAAATTAAATACATCACCAAGCACTTTAGCATCATAGTCAGCACGATGGGCTATTTCATCATCATAATTAACACGATAACTACGACAAACATTTCCTAATCGATATGATTTCATCGGTTTTAATATAGCTCTTGCTAGTGCTAATGAATCAATAATAGGATTTTTAATTTCAGGCATATTATTTCTTTTTAAATTCTCATTTAAAAAACCGACATCGAAACTTGCATTATGAGCAACCAAAATACAATCATCAAAAAATTCCATAATTTCAGGTAAAACTTCATCAATAGCAGGTTCATTTTTTACCATTTCATTTGTAATATTAGTAAGACTACTAATTCGCGAAGAAATTGTTTTTCCTGGATTAATAAATTTTTGCATTCGATCAATTACTTCACCATTTTTTATTTTAACCGCACCAAATTCAGTAATCCCATCATGAACCACCGATAAACCTGTTGTTTCTAAGTCAAAAGCTACATATGTTGCATGTTCAATTGATACATCAATGGGATTATAAACAATATTCAAAGCCGGTTCAACCATATTAAATTCTACACCATAAATCATCTTTATCCCAGCTTGTAAACTAGCACTTTGAGCTTCAGGAAAAGATTGTACATTCCCATGGTCAGTTACAGCAATTGCTTTATGTCCCCACGAAGCGACGGCTTTTATGTACTGCTCAATTGTCCCAATTCCATCCATGGCTGACATTTTTGAATGAGTATGTAATTCCACCCTCTTTACTTCACTTGTATCTTTTCTAGGGGCAGGACCTTTAATAATTTCAACCTCACGAGCTATCATTACCGTTTCATGAGCATAACTATCATAACGTACCTCTCCACGTACTTTAACCCAAACATTTCCTTTACCAATTGATTTTAGTTCTTCAAGCGAATTATTTGAATTATTTTCAAAGCGTTTAACAATGATTGAATCTGTATAATCAGTTACCCATAAACTTTGAATATGCTTATTTGACTTAGTTACAATCATATCTGTTTTAAAAACATAACCTTTGATACAAATATTACTATCTAATGTTTGATCCGTTATTTCTTCAATTTTCATATCAATTACATTACTTTTTTTACGATACTTATTTTGAAAAGTGTTTTCTTTTAAAATTGGTTTTTCGACTTTTTGAAGAAGGGATATATCAATTTCAACTGGTTCATACGTTTCCATTTCTTCTTTAATATCTTTAAAAGTATCATTTTCTTCATCAAGATAAAAATCAAAATTCCGTTTAATTCCTACTTGAGCAAACAATGATTGGATTTCATTTTTTAATTGGGTTAATTGTTCAAGCTGAATTATGTTACATACTCCTATTTTAATAATAGGTCCTACTTTAAAATTATCTGCTGTTAAAGTTAAAAAAACTGGATATTTTTGTTTTAATATTTCTAAAAGATATCCAATATATGGTAACAATTCTGCTTGTGTAAAATCATCATTTTCATAGTCAATCACATATTTTATAGGAAACGGAAAATTATCTTTGTTTTGTATTAGTAATTGATATTCATCAAATGGTAGCAGTTTATGAAAAGACAAATAAAAAGTATAACTATCATCCTTACCTACAAATACTTTCGTTATCTTACCATCATTTAATCGCTCAGTATTTTTTTCAATACCTAAATTCTTAAATAATATTAATAATTTATCATCCATTATTCCACCTCACATCTTATTTATATAAGAAAAGGGAACTAAATTCCCTTTAACCAAACATTCTTGAAATATCATTAATGGTAACATAAATCATCAAACCAAACACTAATACTAATCCAGCAACCTGAAGTATATATTTGAGTTTAGTAGGAATATCTCGACCAATAATTTTTTCAACCACTGCAAACAACGTCTGACATCCATCTAATCCTGGAATTGGAAGTAAATTAAACATTCCAATATTAGTAGATAAAAGTGCCAATAATATAAGCAATTGACTAATTGAACCAGTTGCTGTGATTTGTGATGTAACACTATAAATGCCCGCCGGTCCAGATAATTGTCCAATTGTATTGGCTGAATCTGTAATCAACTTACCTAAAGTTGTAAAAATCAATAACGACATCTCAACAAATTGATCCCAACCATAATTTACTGCTTCAAAAAAACTTAACTGTCTAGTTGCAGCAGTAACCCCTATCATATACGAATTACTATCTGCATTAAATTTAGCATTAACATCTCTAGTTAAAACCTTACTACCTCGAACAATCTCAACTTTTAAGTTAATTTGTTCACTATCAGATTTTATGTTTGAATTATCTAATATTTCCTGAATATCACTAAAAGATGCAATAATATTTTCTTCACCATCATATGTTATTTTAGAAATCACATCGCCAGCCTCTAATCCCGCCATCATTGCCGGACTATCCTTGCTAACAGTCCCAATTTCCGGTGTATTTGTTTGAACATTAATAAAACAATATACCCCAATCAAAATAACTAATGATAAAATGAAATTCATAAATACACCCGCTAAAAAAACAATACATTTTTTCCAACAACTAATTCCTTTAATTGTTCTTTCATAAGGCACATCTTTAAATTCCTCTATATCATTATCAGCTTCACCAGCCATACTTACAAAACCGCCAATTGGCAATGCTCTAATTTCATATTCTGTTTCTCCAATTTTTTTAGAGAATAATTTAGGCCCCATTCCAATTGAAAACTCCGCACAATAAACTCCAAAAAGCTTTGCAGTCACAAAATGACCTAATTCATGAACTAAAACAACAATTCCTAATATTAGAATAAAAACTATAATATTTATTAATGTTTGCATTAATCTTCTCCTATCTCATTTAATACAAAGTTACGAGCCCAACTATCAATATCAATTAATTCATTTAAAGTAGGGTTTTCAATTTTTTCATGGCAAGCTAAAGCCTTTTCCACTAATTCTTCAATTTGTAAAAACTCAATCTTACCACTTCTAAATAATTCGTTTGCTTGCTCATTAGCTCCATTTAAAACACAAGGCATACTTCCGCCATCAATCCCTGCTTGAAAAGCAAGTTTCAAGGCCCTAAAGCGTTCAAAGTCTGGTTTTTTAAATGTTAATGTCATGACCTTAGCTAAGTCCAAACTTTCGCCACCTACTAAAACATCACGATTTGGATAAGTTAGTGCATACTGAATTGGTAAACGCATATCTGGATTGCCTAATTGACCAATAATCGAATTATCAATAAATTCAACCATTGAATGAACAATACTTTCAGGATGAATTAATACTTCAATTTGATTATAGTCAACATCAAATAACCATTTTGCCTCAATCACCTCTAAACCCTTATTAAATAAAGTAGCACTATCAATCGTAATTTTAGCCCCCATTGACCAATTAGGATGATTCAATGCCTCTTCTACACTAACTCCTATAAGTTCTTCACGACTTTTATCTCTAAAACTACCGCCACTTGCAGTTAAAATAATCTTTTTAATTTCTTTACTATTTTCACCATTTAACGATTGAAAAATTGCTGAATGTTCACTGTCTACCGGCAAAAGCTTCACACCTTTTTCTTTTACCAGTTTAGTAATTATATGCCCAGCAACAACTAAAGTTTCCTTATTTGCAAGTGCGATATCTTTTTTTGCTTTAATTGCTTCAATTGTTGGCACTAATCCTGCAAAACCAACAATCGCATTTAAAACAATATCAACTTCATCTAAAGTAGCAATTTTTACTAAACCATCATTACCATAATAAACCTTTTTATCAGGATACTTTGCTTGTAAATAATTTGCATCTTCTTTTTTAACCACACAAATATGCTCAACTTCAACTATCTTTAAAATTTCTTCAACTTTTTCAATGTTATAACCAGCTGACATCGCTACAATTTTAAAACGTTCGCAATGATTTTTTACAACATCAACAGTTTGCATACCTATTGACCCTGTTACACCTAATACAGTTATATATTTCATATTATACCCTCACCATCACTAAAAAGAAACTTAATACTAATGCATTAAATAAAATACTATCAATTCGGTCAAGAACACCACCATGTCCTGGTAATAAATTAGAATAATCTTTAACTCCAAAATGTCGTTTTACTGCACTAAATACTAAATCACCTACTTGACCAGTAATTGTTAAAACAAAACATGCCACAATTAAAATTCGATTAGTTTCAATTATTCCTAAATAACTAGCATAAGCTACTGACAATATTGTTCCAAGCATAATTCCACCAATCGATCCTTCAATTGTCTTTTTAGGTGAAAGTCGCGGAATTAATTTATGTTTACCAATCGTTACCCCAGTAAAATATGCACCAGTATCACTACCATATGTAGCTAATGCTAATAATAACAAGTATTCAAATCCATAAATATCTCGAAGAGCCAGCAATGCATGAAGACCACCGCAAATCAATACCCCCATTGTAAAAATATAACTTGTCCGCTCAATTGTTAAAGTATCATCAAAAATAGTTGCCGCAAAAAGAATAACTAAATAAACTAAAATTCCATACGATGCTAAAAATAAATCATTTTGATCAAATATGAATCCATAAACAAAAAACAAAGCAACTAATGGATAAATATATAACTTTATTTTTGGTCTTGTACAAATACGTAACATTTCAAAAACTGCCGCAAACAATACCACAGCAATAAAGCCTTTAAAAAAATAGCCACCAAGGATAACACACGGTAAAGCAACAGCAATCAAACAAATTGCAGTAATAATTCTTTGTTTCATTATTTTAATCCTCCAAAACGTCGATCACGATTTTGATATAACCAGATTGCTTTTAATAACTCATCATCATTAAAATCCGGCCAAAATACATTAGTAAATACAAATTCCGCATACGCTAATTGCCATAATAAAAAATTAGACAAT
>OBXC01000635.1_pt1 | contig 24631 bp, 20 predicted proteins | sample 1538111 | NCBI WGS metagenome assembly OBXC01 (sample SAMEA2580137, study PRJEB22360) | human gut metagenome | biome: human gut; feature: human-associated habitat; material: faeces | place: Denmark | collected 2008/2010
TGCCCAGATAGCTCAGTCGGTAGAGCAGAGGACTGAAAATCCTCGTGTCGCTGGTTCGATTCCGGCTCTGGGCACTTGTTAAGCACCTAATAAAGGTGCTTTTTTTTGTGTGCTTTTTTATACTAAATTAGGTATGATTGTCCCATTTCTTACATATATATTGCTATAGAAATCAATGTGAGGTGAGAGGATGAAACCTAATAAAATAGTTTTTGCGGTGGCACTTACTGTAGTGCTTTTAACCCTTTCTATTTTTATTGTAAAAGATTTAAATTTTCATTGGAGTGAGGTAGGTGAGGACAAGGCCTCTGTTACCATTAATTTTTTACTACCAATGGATAAAGGTTCTTTTAATAAGCATATAAAAATACAAAATCAACTAGGCTATGCAGAAAATTTTGCTTGCCAGGTTAATTGGGTCAATGATCACGTATGTGAAATTATTGTAGAAGAGAAGGGGCAGATTAAAGGGCAAAAAGTCCAACTTATTATTGATAAAGCACCAACTATATATGAAAAGATTTATAAAGAAGCGACTATCCCTATTCAGTTTAAAACCCCTATACATATTGTAGAACCTATTGATGAAATTTTAATCTCAACTACTCAATCTTTTATTGTAAAATTTAATACACCTATGAAAAAGGAAGTTGTCCATAAATATTTAGCATCTGATGCAGACTTTATCATAGAGCCTTTAAAAATAATACAAAATGGAAAAGAAATTATAGATTATACGTCCTTTACCTTTACGCCTAAACAACCACTTGAAAATGATCATAAATACATATTAACCTTTAAAAAAGGCATGCCTTCACAATCTGGAGTAATGTTAGGTGAAAATCAAAATGTAGTCTTGAAAACAGATATTAAACCAATAATAGATGAGGTAGTGCCTAAGAGTGGTAGCAAATGGGTAGGTTTATATCCTAGAATTATTGTAAGAAGTAAAACACCTATGGAAGCTGCCTATATAGAGCTTGATGGTGAGCTTCTTAAAGGTGAACTCAAAAACGATTATTATGCTGAATTTTACCCTAATTATGTACTAGGAGCAGGAAGAAGTTATGAAGCTTATGTGCAAATTCAAGCTGCTTCAGGAGAGTTAAGTGATAAAATACCTCTTAACTTTACAACACTTCCTTTAAAGGAAGACCGTTATTGGGCTGAGATCGTATTAGGTAAAAATCAAGAAATGATTGTTTATCAAGGTACGCAAGAGATAAAACGTATACAATGTTCAGGTGGTGCTCCTAAGAGTCCTACAGCTAAGGGGACATTTTATATTAAAGATAAAGGAGATAAATATTTTTCTGAAACAGAAAAAGAAGGTGCCAACTACTGGCTTACACTTTCAGAAGGGCTTCGGATACATGGGATGAGTCGAAATGAGCATTGGGAGATTAAGATGAATGTACTTAATAGACTAGGAGAAGGACAAACAAAAGGTAATGTTGTTATGAGAGAGGAAGATGCACTTTGGCTTTATAATAATTTACCACTTGATACGATGGTCGTGATTCATCCGTAATAGACATTTAAAAAGAAGCTTATAGCCAAGCTTCTTTTTATGATAAAATGAAAGTTTTTTTAATCTTTAATTCATATTTAATGATATAGTATAAAAAATTACCGTATTTATATTTATGAATCCACAAAGATGTGAAAAACAATTCAATCACTCTTGCAATTTTTCAATAATATGTTAATATACTAGTATAAAATTATAAGATATTTGAAGTTTAAATCTACATATTATAAGGAGGCGTATTATGGCATTTTGTACCGAATATATGGAAAATCTTATGCAACGTGTAGTAGCAAATCATCCAGCAGAACCTGAATTTCATCAAGCAGTGAAAGAGGTTTTATTATGTATGGAACCTGTAGCACAAAAAAATCCTAAATTTGTAGATGCAGGTATTTTTGAACGTATTGTAGAGCCAGAAAGAATTATTATATTTAGAGTTTCATGGGTAGATGATACAGGAAAAGTTCAAGTCAATAGAGGTTTTAGAGTACAATTTAATAGTGCTATTGGACCTTATAAAGGGGGTCTACGTTTCCATCCTTCAGTTAATTTAGGGGTTATTAAATTTTTAGGATTTGAACAGATTTTTAAGAACTCCTTAACAGGTTTACCTATGGGTGGTGGTAAAGGTGGTAGTGACTTTGATCCTAAAGGTAAATCGGATAATGAGATTATGCGTTTTTGTCAAAGCTTTATGACAGAACTCACTAAACATATTGGACAAGATACAGATGTACCAGCTGGAGATATTGGTGTAGGTGCACGTGAAATCGGGTATATGTATGGTCAGTACAAACGTTTAAGGAATGAGTTTACAGGAGTATTAACAGGAAAAGGCCTAACTTATGGTGGTTCTCTTGTAAGAAAAGAAGCAACAGGCTATGGTTGTTGTTACTTTACAGCTGAAATGCTTAAAACAAGAAATGACTCCTTTGAAAATAAAACGGTTGTTATTTCAGGTTCTGGAAATGTAGCTATTTATGCTGCTGAAAAAGCTATGGCACTGGGGGCTAAAGTTGTAGCTATGAGTGATTCAAATGGTTATATTCATGATCCAGAAGGTATCGATATTGATTTAATGAAACAAATTAAAGAAGTAGATAGAAAACGTATTTATGAATATGTAAAAGTTAGAACAGCCGCAACTTATACAGAAGGTTGCAGAGGTATTTGGCAAATTCCTTGTGATATTGCATTGCCTTGTGCAACACAAAATGAATTACATGGGGAAGATGCTAAGGTGCTTATTGAAAATGGTATTAAAGCTGTTGCAGAAGGGGCCAATATGCCATGTACACCTGAAGCAGTTGATTTATTCTTATCACATAAAATACTCTTTGGACCAGGTAAAGCAGCCAATGCAGGTGGGGTTGCAACTTCTGGGCTAGAAATGTCTCAAAACAGCATGCGTTATAACTGGTCATTTGAAGAAGTAGATGCAAAACTTCAGGATATTATGAAAGACATTCATGCAAGTGCACGTAGAGCGGCTACAGAATATGGGGATGTAGATAATTATGTATTAGGTGCCAATATAGCAGGTTTCTTAAAAGTAGCAGATGCTATGTATATGCAAGGCGTTGCTTATTAATAAAAACTCCCTATAAGGGAGTTTTTGCTTTTTTTTAGAATTTTATCTATGCATTATAAATTTATTATAATATAATGTTTTGTGCGAACATATAGAAGTAAGGGAGAAAGTATATAGATTTAAATGTTAAAGTCGATATAAGAATACTACAGGTTGTATAGGAGGCTATCGTGTATAAAATAGTAGCAAAACAAAAACTTAATCATTTAGTAGAAAAAATGGTCATTCATGCACCGTTTGTAGCACGTAAGTGCATGCCAGGACAATTTATCATTTTATGTGTAGAAGAAGGGGATGAACGTATTCCGTTAACTATTCAAGATTATGATAGAGAAAAAGAAACTGTATCTATTATCTATCAGATTGTAGGTTATTCTACTCAGAAATTAGCTCAAAAAGAAGTTGGTGACACCCTTGCACATTTTGCAGGGCCATTAGGTGTGGCATCTGTATTACATAATTCAAAACGTCGCGTACTTGGCATAGGTGGAGGTGTAGGTGCAGCACCACTTTATCCTCAGATTAAAGAGTTACAAGCTCAAGGTGTAAGTTGTGATGTTATTCTAGGTGGGCGAGATAAAGATTATGTTATTTTACAAGATGAGTTTAAAGCAGTAAGTAACGAATTATTCTTTGCTACAGACGATGGTTCACTTGGAACAAAAGGATTTGTAACAACTGTCCTCAACGAATTACTTGCTAAAGGACGTCAGTATGATGAAGTCATTGCAATTGGTCCACTTCCAATGATGAAGGCTGTTGTAAGTGTGACGAAACCTTTAAATATACCAACTATGGTATCTATGAATCCTATTATGATCGATGGAACAGGTATGTGTGGGGGATGCCGTGTCACTGTAGGTGGACAAACAAAATTTGCTTGTGTAGATGGACCTGACTTTGATGGATTTGAAGTAGATTTTGATGAGGCCATGAGAAGACAATCTATGTATAAGAAACAAGAACAACATATTTGCAACCTTAAACTTGGGGGTGGAACAAATGCCTAATATGCGATTAGATAAAGTAAAAATGCCTGAACAGGCACCAGATATTCGTAATAAAAATTTTGAAGAAGTGGCTCGAGGATATACGGAAGATATGGCTATAGAAGAGGCAACAAGATGCTTACATTGTAAACAACGCTTCTGTGTTGCTGGATGCCCTGTTAATGTGCCTATTCCTGAGTTTATAGAAGAAGTGGCGAAGGGAGATTTTGAAAAAGCTTATGAAGTCATTACTTCTGAAAATGCGCTTCCTGCTATATGTGGACGTGTGTGTCCACAGGAAAATCAATGTGAGGGTAAATGTATTCGTGGCAAAAAAGGAGAATCTGTTGCTATTGGACGACTTGAGCGTTTTGTAGCAGATTATGTTATGAACCATACAGATATAACAATAGAAAAAGCAGGGCCTAATGGGATTAAAGTAGCTGTTGTAGGAGCAGGACCAGCAGGATTAACTTGTGCAGGTGAACTTGCAAAGATGGGCTATGAAGTTACTTTATTTGAAGCATTGCATGAAGTTGGTGGTGTACTTGTTTATGGTATTCCAGAGTTTAGATTACCTAAAGAACTTGTGGCAAAAGAAGTCCAAAAAATTGTAGACTTAGGCGTACGAATTGAAAAAAATGTTATTATTGGAAAAAGCATTACTATTGATGAACTAATAGAGGAAGGATATAGTGCTATATTCGTAGGGAGTGGCGCAGGACTTCCAAACTTTATGCATATAGAAGGTGAAAACTTAAATGGTGTTTATTCTGCCAATGAGTTTTTAACACGTTCTAATTTAATGAAAGCCTATGATTTTCCAAATCATCCAACACCTATTTTTGTAGGTAGTAAAGTGGCAGTAGTAGGTGGTGGAAACGTAGCTATGGATGCCGCACGTACAGCTAAACGTTTAGGTGCTGATGAGGTTTATATTATTTATAGACGTGGAGAAGAAGAGCTTCCTGCAAGACGTGAGGAAATTCATCATGCTAAAGAAGAAGGAATTATTTTTAAGCTACTTTGTAATCCGGTTAAGATCCATGGCAAAGAAGGTAGGGTAAGTCATATTGAATGTGTCAATATGGAACTTGGTGAGCCAGATGCATCTGGAAGAAGAAGACCTGTTGTACAAGAAGGTAGTGAACACCTTCTTGATATGGATACAGTTATTATTGCCATTGGCCAAAGTCCAAATCCACTTATTCGTAGTACAACACCTGGACTTGATGTACAAAAATGGGGTGGCATTATCGTTAATGAAGAAACAATGGAGACAAGTAAAGAGAATGTTTATGCAGGTGGAGATGTTGTAACGGGTGCTGCAACAGTTATTCTTGCTATGGGAGCCGGTAAAAAAGCAGCTCATGCTATTCATAAAAAATTTAAAAAATAACTTATTTGAACAGGAAGTATAAAATATTGCACTTTGCTTATACTAAACTCATAACATTTAAACAGCAAAGGAGTAATGCAATATGAAAAAAGCATTGATGTTAATGTTAGCAGTAGTAGGAGTTTTATCATTTGTAGGTTGTGCAGCAGGTTACGATTCTACAACTGGTTATGATGGTTATGGCTATGGTAACGGTTATGGTTATAATGGTTACTATGATGGCTATGGCACAGGTAATGGTTATGGTAATGGCTATGGCACAGGCTATAACAATGGTTACGGTATGGGAACATATAACAATGGTACTACAGGTTATGGTTCAAATACTAATACAACACCAATTGCTACACCTAACTATTAATTAAATCTAAACAAAAAAGCACTGCTTTAGCAGTGCTTTTTTGTTTTAAGCAGAAATGAATACTGTAAGCAAGATCATAATAGCTGTAATGCCAATAGCTAGACCATTTATAATCTGTGTATAACGTATAATACCTATAGACCATTTTTTTCTTTTAAGAAGAAGATAGCTCATTATAATACTTATAACACTTAATAAAAGCCCTGTATAACCAAGTGGAATTTGAAGGGCTATCCACTGATCTATAAATAAGTACATCATCAAAATAAGCACATCTAAAGTTAAAGAAACAGCACTAAAGTGCCAGGGTTCAAGAACATGATTTTGAGGCTTTTCCCATTCGTAATGTATTTTCTTTTTCTTAGGAAGTGTGCCCTTTACAACATCAAATGAAACATGTTTTTTCTCTTTCATTTTATCCTTAGCGCTCTTTTTTAATAAATTGTATAAAATAGTATAACAAATTTGAGTCGCTTTTTGCAAGCTTTAAAACGTGCTATAATAAAGTTAACGTTACAAAGGAAGGGAATTATACATTGTGAAAATACTACTTGTATCATTTAATGCTAAATATATTCATTCATCATTAGCATTAAGATTAATTGAAGGTTACTGCAGTGACTATAAAGAATATTTAGAGGTATTAGAACTTACTATCAATCATGAAATGCATGAAATTATTAAACAGCTCTACAATAAACAACCAGATGTATTAGGATTATCTTGCTATATTTGGAATATGGATTTAATTGAAGAACTACTACCTATTTTAACAAAAGTCTTACCAAATACAAAAATTGTACTAGGTGGTCCTGAAGTTTCTTATAATAGTGAAGCTTTATTTGAAAGATTGCCTATTGACTTAGTCATTGAAAATGAAGGTGAAGAAACTTGGTATGAGTACCTTAAGCATCTTATTGATGGAGATATAGTACTGGAAGAGATTAAAGGTATTGTGTATCGTAACGAAAAGGGAGAAGTAGTGCGTAATCAAGCAAGGGCTCTTATGGACCTTGCTAATTTACCTTTTGTTTATGATGATCTTTCAGGACTTGAACATAAAATTATTTATTATGAGGCATCTAGAGGATGTCCATTTAACTGCCAGTACTGCCTATCCTCTATAGAAAAAGGGGTACGTTTTATGCCTCTTGAACGTGTGTTAAACGAACTTCAGTATTTCCTTGATAAAAGAGTTAAGCAAATTAAGTTTGTAGACCGTACATTTAATACACGTAAGGCCTTTGCACGCTCAATCTGGCAGTATGTTATTGAACATGACAATGGTTATACCAACTTCCATTTTGAAATAGCAGCTGAATTATTAGATGATGCCTGTTTAGAAGTATTAAAAGATGCAAGACCTGGTCTTATCCAGTTTGAAATTGGTGTACAGTCTACTAATATGGATGTTTTAACGGTTATTGACCGTAAAATGCCATTTGAAGATATTAAAGAAATTGCTCTTAAAATCAAGGCTCTTGGCAATATTCATCAGCATCTTGACCTTATTGCAGGTCTTCCTTATGAAGATTATGTTTCATTTAGACATTCATTTAATGATGTTATTTCACTTAGACCCGAACAATTCCAACTTGGTTTCTTAAAACTTCTTAAAGGTTCAGGACTAAGAAAAAATGCAGAAAAATATGGTATTGTCTACAGCCCTAAAGCGCCATATGAAGTACTTTATACAAATGAACTAAGTTTTAAAGAATTACTTATATTGCATGGAATAGAGGAAATGGTGGAAAGATATTATAATAGTGAGCGTTTCAAACATACTTTAGAATATCTCTATACTTTATTTAATTCACCATTTGATTTTTACGAAGCATTAGCACATTATTGGGAAGCTAATGATTATGATAAGATTCCACATAAGAAAGCAGCGTATTATACCTTACTGGTACCATTTGCAAAAGATATAGAAGGTGTTAATCTAGATCTTCTTAAAGAGCTGATTCGTTTTGATTGGTACCTGCATGAAATGGTAAAAGAAGTACCTGAAGAACTTATGACCCTTGATCAAGCACCCTATAGAGAACAAGCTAACGCTATTATTCGAGATGATGAATATATGATTGAACACCTTGGGGTGAGTGCAAAATGGACTTCAAGACAACGTTTAAGACGTATGCACATGGAATGGTTCAGCTATAATGTATATAAAAATAATGCTAAATTAGAGGAGCCTAGTCCAGTACTCTTTGATTATACAGAACAGAAAACTCATTTTAGACCTATTAAGCTATAAGGAGTAGCCTATGACAGAAAAAAAACGTATACAAGCTATACTTGATATATTAGATAAGTATTATGAGAAAGATGTAAAATGTTACTTAGACCATGAAAATCCTCTGCAATTACTTATTGCGACTATTTTAAGTGCACAGTGTACAGATGATAGAGTCAATATTGTAACAAAGGATTTATTCGCTAAATATAAATCAGCCCAAGACTTTGCTATGGCTAATTTAAAAGAGCTTGAGCAAGATGTAAAAAGTACAGGGTTTTATAAAAATAAAGCTAAAAACATTAAAACTTGTGCAACGACTATTTATGAACAATATGGTGGTGAAGTGCCACAAGACCTTGATGCACTTACTGAACTTGCAGGAGTGGGGCGTAAGACAGCTAATGTTGTGAGGGGTAATATCTTTAAGATTCCAAGTGTGGTGGTCGATACCCATGTTAAGCGTATCTCTATTAGATGGGGAATAACTTTATGTACAGATCCTGTAGCTATTGAAATGGATCTTATGAAGAAGCTTCCTAAAGAGCATTGGATTCGTTATAATACGCAAGTTATTGCTCATGGACGAGCCATTTGTACAGCCAGAGCACCTAAATGTATGGATTGTATGTTTCTAGCTCTTTGTCCATATGGACTTAGTAAAAGAATGGATGACTTGACAGAGGAAGCTAAAGAAGCATTAGAGAAGGGGCATATGTATTAAATGAAAAAGACATGTTCTATTGAACACGTCTTTTTTTACGGATTTTTGTTTCTATTTTTTTGGTAGCTTTATCAACTTTCTTCTTATCTTTTTTCTTATCTTGTTCATTAAGTGCAAGAATTTTTTCATAATAGGTCAAAGCATTTTTTCCAAAGATTTCATCAGAAAGTGGGGCAACTGAACTCATAGCATGAACAGATAGAGTTTTTCTATAACTTTCATCTTGAAGCAGTTTAATGAGGGCTATAGAAAGTTCTTCTGTTGTAGTAAATTTCTTGCCGTTATAATCATCAATAACAAGTCCCTCGATGCTTTCATCATGTTTAGCTACAACCGGTAGACCAGCGGCCATAGCTTCTGCAAAAGTCAGCCCTTGTGTTTCTGAAACAGAAGCACTTACGAATACATCTCCTAGCTGATAAAACTTGCCAATAGTTTGCCAAGGCTGAAGCCCTGCAAAAATAATATGTTCCTCTAGATGCAATGTTTGAGTTAGCTCTTTTAAGTGAGTCATCTCCGGGCCATCACCAACAATGAAAAGTTGTGCATGAGGTACTTGTTTAATAACTTCAGGAAGTGCGTGAAGGACAACATCGATGCTTTTTTCTTTAGCAACACGACCTACAAAAAGGATGGTAGGAGCAGTAGGGTCTAGACTAAATTGTGCTTTTAAGCTACTAATTTCCTCTTTTGTATAACGACTAGGATGAAATGGTGTAAAGTTAATACCTGTTGGAATAACTTCAATAGGCTTTTTCACCCCATAGCTAAGAAGTAAATCACGCGTTTTTTCTGTAGGTGCTACAATACCATCTACACTATTACAAAACATCTTACTGTATTTACGTGCAAGTTCTGGAGAAAATTCAACACCCTTTGAAATATAATGCATATATTCTTCATACATCGTATGGTAAGTATGTACAATAGGTACATGGATTTGTTTAGAAATAAGTTTTGCTAAAAAGCCCAAAGAGAATTCCGTTTGAGATAAAATAATATCTAGTTTTAGTTTTTTTACACGACGTACAAGTTTGGTCGAATAAATAATACCTACGCGATGGTCTTTTAAGAAGACAAAAGGTAAGCTAGGAATACGATAGACATAAGGTTTATCATCATGTGCCTGTGGATGGCTAATCGTAAAAATATAAACGTTATGACCTTGTGCAATAAGTTGTTGTTCTAGTGTTACAATAGAACTTACAACACCGTTAATTTGTGGCAAATACGTATCTGTAAATATACCTATATTCATTTTTACACCCTCTTAATTCAGTTTAACATGATTTGTATGCATTTTCTTCTTATAATCATACCGCATACTCAATCAATTCATTCATAAAATGATAAAAAGTTTATTCATATTTAAGATTTTACATGAAAGTACGTTATTCAGTAATGCATTTAGATGCCTACATTAGAAAAATTTTTAAATCCAACAGCTTGATAAGCTGGCTATTAAGATATGGTATTTTATGCCTCTCTATAGTCAATAATATGAGAATAGAAAAGGTGACTAATAGTAGGAACATACTTAAAAATTAATTCTTTCTCTTTAACTAGCGTACAAAAACTATATTTATTATAATACAAATTGATTTTAAATAAAAGAAAAGAGTATAATGAAAAAAGAAAAACTTATAAATGAAAGATGTAATCATATGGAAACAAAACAACTTAATTCTAATCAAAAACAAGCTGTAGAGATGCCCCTTGGTGCTACAATGGTGATCGCTGGTCCTGGTTCTGGCAAAACCTTTGTTATTACTGAACGTGTACGTTATATGATTAGTCATCTTCAGTGCCAGCCTCAACATATACTTGTTATTACCTTTACTAAGGCTGCCGCAGAAGAAATGAAAGGGCGTTATTTAAAAGCCACGCATCAAACTGGGGTTACTTTTGGGACTTTCCACTCTGTGTTTTATCGTATGCTTAGAAAGGCAGATCCTAATCGTTACGCTTTAGAACGTCTAATCAGTGAAGATAAAAAAAGACAAGTTATTGAGAAAATTTATCAAGGTATGGACACAGGAGATGCTTATGAAGATTTTATAGAAGTCTTTTTAGGGCATCTAACGCTTATGACTAATCAACTGATTCAACCTAAATACTATAATCCTGATGGTATTTCTAAAGAAGTATTCTTAAAAGTATTCAATAGCTATGAGCAGTATAAAGAACGTCATGGTCTATTTGATTTTGATGATATGCTTGTACACACGTATTATTTGTTAAGAAATGATCCACATATTCTTACTTTCTATCAATCTAAATATAAACATATTCTTATTGATGAATTTCAAGATATTAACTGTGTACAGTTTGAAATCATTAAACTTTTAAGTAGCAGGCATACTGACCTATTTGTTGTCGGTGATGATGACCAAAGTATTTATCAATTTCGAGGCGCTAAACCTGAGTTTTTACTTTCTTTTGAAGAATACTTTAACCCTGTTCAGAAGATTATCTTGGATGTTAACTATAGATCTACGCCAAATATTTTACGTTACAGTAATAGTTTAATAGGGTATAATATAAATAGATATGAGAAAATCATGCATGCTGCTCATATAGAAGGAGATAAGCCTATTGTTACTTACTGTGAAGATGCAAAAGAACAGGCAAGTCTTGTACTAAAGGAAATTTTAAAGCTAAATGCAGCTGGATTACCTTTAAAAGAGTGTGCTATTATCTACCGTACCAATATACAAGCAAGACCACTTATTGAAGCTTTACGTACTGTGCAGATTCCATTTATTATTAAGGATGCTATGGTAACTTTATATGATCAATGGATGACAAAAGATATTCTTGCCTATTTACATTTAGCATACAATATAGAAGATAGTGAAAGGCTTCTCCAAATTATTAATAGGCCTACTCGTTATATTAGTAAGCTTGCTTTAGAAGATGCAAGGAAAAAGGGTGGAAATTTACTCAAGAATCTTTTAGAATCAGACCTTCTTAGTAGACTTCAAAAAGATCGTATTGAAGAACTTATTTTTAATTTACAAAGATTAAAGACTCTTACGTTAAAAGAAGCTATTCCTTACATCCGGCATACTATAGGCTATGAAAAGTATCTTATAGAATATGCAGCTTACCGTAAAATACCTAGTGAAGGTTTGGTAAATATGCTCCTAGAACTTGAAGATTCTGCAAGGGAGTATGCACGTGTTGAGGAGTGGGAGGAAGCTTTATATGCTATTTCTATGAGCGTGAAGCAAAGCTCACGCCAAAAAGGTCATGATGCATTGACGCTGACTACTATGCATAGTGCTAAAGGATTAGAGTTCGGTGCAGTTTTTATCATTGATATCTTAGATGGTGTTATTCCACATAGTAAAAGTTTAAGTGATACTCAAATAGAAGAAGAAAGGCGGCTTTTCTATGTGGCTTTAACAAGAGCTAGAGAAAGACTGTACTTATATATTCCAAAAAATAGATATCAGAAAAAAGTAGAAAGTTCTCCTTTTATTTTGGAAACACTAACACCAAAGATTACACTTAAAGAAGGTGACTGTATCAAACATAAAATGTATGGGCAGGGTAAAGTTGTAAAGTTAGATGGTTCTAAAGCCTTTATACGTTTCAAAAATGGTCAAAAAGTAGTAGATTATATGTATTGTATTAAACATCATTTATTATCTCGGGAGGAAAAAAATGAAAGCTCAAAAGACAAACAAAAAAGGTAAAAAGAAACAATCTTTTAATATTTATAGTGCATTTAATAAAAATAAAAAAGGTATTGTAGCAGGAATTAGTCTTTTCTTGGCCTTTCTTATGCTACTAGGTGTGCTAGGTCAATTTGCTTATTAAAGTCAGAACAGGTATAGAAGCTTATAGAGGAGGCGGACTATGGCAACTGACAAAAAGAAAAAGCTTAAAGTTAGTTTAGTCGTTATGCTAATCCTCATTTTTATTGGAATAGGCGCAGCAGCTATTTATGTGTATCATGAAGTTACACAATATAATCTTGTCTTTGCGAATCATATTTATGTGAATGATGTAGCTATAGGAGGCCTTACACAAGAAGAAGCCCTCATAAAGATTAAAGAGCAGCTTAACACCTATAATGAGGAACATTTTATTACTTTATTTAATAAGGATAAACAAATACATTTATCTTTAGATACATTTAATCCAACGAGCAACTTAGACGAAGTTTTACAAGATGCTTATACACCAGGCCATGAGGGACATATATTCAAACGTTTTCTAGCTTCTAAAAATACTGCTTTAGAGTCCATACATTATCTCGTTCAAACCTCATATGATTTATCAGAGATTGAAAAAGCTTTAGAAGTACAAGCGCATTTTTTTGAAGAAGCACCTATAGATGCAACTATTGAAAGAAAGAATAGGCAGTTTTACGTAACACCAGAGCAAATAGGTTATGCATTAGATAGTCAAGCTACAGCCAGTATTATTTATGATATGTTAACGGCTAATGAGCTTCCTATTAGGCCTATTCAAATCGTTATGAAAGAAGTAACCCCAGCTGTAACTGCTAAGGAACTTGAAAAAGCCCAAACACCACTTGCTAGCTTTTCTACTTCATATAATAATGCTGATCAAGACCGTAATCAAAACCTTGCTATTGCAGCATCTAAAATTAATGCAAAATTGAATCCAGGTGAGAGCTTTTCACTTGGGAGCAAATTGGAACCTATTACCCCAGATGCAGGTTATAAAGCTTCTAAAGTCATTGTAAATGGAAAGTTAGAGGAGGGAATAGGTGGTGGTGTATGCCAAATTGCATCTACTCTTTATAATGCACTTTTATTAAGTGATATAGAAATTATATCACGTGCAAACCACTCTTTACCTGTAGCTTATGTACCATTAGGCAGAGATGCTACTTATGCATCAGAACTTATAGACTTTAAGTTTAGGAATAACTCACAATATCCTTTATTTGTAGAGAGCTACTGTGAAGATAATAAGATTATTGTGAATCTATTTGGAGATGCTGCATTAAAGTTACCTTATGATGAAGTTAAATTTAGTTCTGAACTCATTAAGACAACACCACCACCTCCAACAATCTATAAGGAAGATGATACCTTATATGAGGACCAGGAAATTCAAGAGACCACACCACTTGAAGGTAAGACGGTAAAACTGTATCGCCTTATGTATAAGAATGGTGAACTCGTTTCAAAAGAACTTATTAATACAAGTTATTATAAGGCTAGGGGAGAGGTCATTAAAGTAGGAACTAAACCAAGGCTAGATTAAAAGTTAAAATAAAAAGGTTCAAGCTTATAAGCTTGAACCTTTTTATTTTAACTTTGTGGAATGAAGAAACCATTTTCGCCATCTGGATTATCAGTAGAAGGTGTTTCAGGTGTTACTGGGGTTTCTTCTGGAGTTTCTATTGGTGGTGTTGGAGTTTCTTCTGGGTTTTCTTGGGATGGCTCGTCTGGCCAAGGCCATCCTTCAAGTTCTGGAAGTTCTGGTTCCTCCGGTACCAATGCCTGAGTGTGTACATCACATAAGTCTTCAGGTTTTACTTGACTAGATGATGTACGTGTAACAACGCGTGTTTTAACAGTTTCTTCAGGACAGAACTCTGTAGCAATCTTACCCGATACTGTACATACCTGTTCTTGTACGTGAATATCACATTCCTCAGTAGGAGCATGATTTTTCTGGAAGTAATCAGATACAATTTTGTGTTCCGGGTCTAATTTACAAAGTTCTGTTGGAATCTTACCTGATGCTGCACAAATACTTGTTTTAGTATAACCTGTCGTTATTAATTCAAATTCTTTCTTAGGCAGGTTTTTATGAATTTCTGACATAATGCTTGCCCAAAGATTTAAGTGAGCACTTTTATTAGTAAAAGGTTGTGGTCTGTCATAGCCCATCCATACAGTTGCAGTATAGTATGGTGTATAACCAGCAAAGATAAAGTCTTTATTATCAGATGTTGTCCCTGTTTTGCCTGCTACAGGCATATTAAGACCTACGCCAGCTTTACCACCTGTACCGATTTTAATAACATCTTCCATCATATCTGTTAGCATAGAAGCAGTAGAAGCTTTAATAACAGTATGTGTTTCGGGTACAGAATTATCTAAAAGAACTTGTTTATCAAGATCTAACACTTGCGTATAGAGAATAGGTTTTATATAAGACCCTTGATTGGCAATAGCAGCATAGGCAGCATTAAGTTCATGAGGGGTTACACCATCTGTAATACCGCCAAGAGGAAGTGCATACACTTTATCTTGGTCAGAAAGTGTTGTAAAACCGAAGTTAAGGAGATAGTTGTAAGCTGTCTCAATACCGACCATCTCTACAGCTTTAACCGCTAAGATATTCATAGAGTCCCAAATACCTTCGCGTACTGTAGTAGGTCCCTTAAAGTAACTTCTCCAGTTTTTTGGAGTATATTTACCGATTGTATAAGGTTCATCGACAATGATAGAACCTGGAGAAAGGAGCCCTGTATCAAGTGCTGGTGCATAAGAAGCAAGAACTTTGAACGTAGAGCCAGGTTGTCTTTTAGCTTGTGTGGCACGGTTAAAAGTACGGTCACCATATTTTTCACCACGTCCACCTGAAAGTGCTTTCACATGACCATTGTATTGATCCATAATAACGAAAGCAGCTTGGGCCTGAGGTACAAGCTGTACAGATTCAACAATTGTATCACCCTCGGCAAGTTCCCAGGTAGCTTGCTTTGCTTTTTTGAAGTTTTCTATTTCAGCTTCTGAATCAGACTGTAAAACACCCTCTGCCCATTTATTCACAGTTGTGCCATCAGCTTTTGTGATAGTAGCACTATAGTTAATCACATATTCTTTATAAGAAGGGAAGAGAGAGTCATCATCCATCTTATCATCTACAATTTTTTGCATATCTTGGTTAAGTGTTGTATAGATTTCAACACCACCACCAAAGAGTAAGTTATTTGCTTGTGTAGCTGTCATGCCCTTTTTAGTTTGAAGGTCACTAATAACTTGTTCAATGACAGCATCTACGAAGTAACTATGAACAGAGTCTTGCTGTTCATACTGATTATTCACTTCTTGAATATTTTTATAAGGATTCTCTAGTAAAGCAGCTTGTCTTTCTTCTTCTGTAATATAGCCCTGTTCTACCATATAAGAAAGAATAACTTTAGATTTTTCAAAGTTGTTCTCAGGGTTACGAATTGGACTATATCTTGTAGGTGCTTGTGTAATACCAGCTATAACAACACTTTCAGCTAGAGTAAGCTCAGAAACATCCTTGCCAAAATAACGTTTGGCTGCAGCTTGCACACCATTTGTACCATGTCCTAGCGGCATTGTATTTAAGTAATATTCTAAGATAAGATCTTTTTCATAAAGTGCATCAATTTGAAGTGCAAGGTATTGCTCTTGAATTTTACGCACGAAAGTCTGATCACTAGTAAGGGCATTATTTTTAATAACCTGCTGCGTAATAGTACTTGCACCTTCTACAATTTCACCTGCTTTTAAATTTTTTACAATAGCACGCATAATTCCTAATAAGTCAATACCGTTATGCTCATAGAATCTAGCATCTTCAATGGCTATAACAGCTTCTTGAAGATGTTTGGGAATTTGGTCAAGTTTTGCATAAATACGATTTTCACCACTTGAGAGCGTATCGATTTCAGTACCATTTTCATCATAGACAAAAGACGTATAATCTGTCGTGGGCTTAATATTAATTGTAGAAACATCAGGGGCACTTTTAATGATACCTACTAAAATACCAAGTCCTGAACCTACAATAGCAAAAAGACCAATGACAAGTGTAATGACTATGACACGAAAAGTAGTGACTTTAGCTTTTTTTGTCTTTTTCTTTTTTGTATTTTTATTAGAATCCTGCATTTTTTTTGAACATGAATCTTTAGAGTAATTCATCTATCATCCTCCTCAATATGGTATTATACCAAAGATGCTAGGTAAGCGCAAAAAGAAATACATACCTTAGTATAATGTATTAGTATAAAACTAAATAGATAAATAGGAAAGTAGTATTATAAATTAGTCATTAAACTTTAATATTTAAGATGATGCTTGTCATGGAATGTCCCTTCTATGAATATATTAAAAATAAAGCATTGAATAGGAGGCAGCTTATGTTTAGAGGTTATAAATATCGTTATAGGCCAACGCCTAAAGCACCTACTTATATATATAAATCATCAGGTGGAAGGCGTTATAAGGAGCATAACTATCAAGGCTTATTAGCTGTATTAGCTATTATTGCCATATTTATTGTTATTTATATCCAGTTAGATAGAGAAGTTATGCCTACAGTTATAGCTATGGCAGAGCATGAAGCCACTACTATTGCTACTAAAACCATTAATGAGGCGGTTAATTTGTCCCTAGAAAGTACCCAGATAACGGAAGAGGATTTAATTAGCTATGACTATAATGATGCGGGGGAACTTGTATCCTGGAATGTAAATTCTATCCTTATTAATACACTCTGTGCAGATATCGTTGATAAAATAGCCGATAAGTTAGATACAATAGGAAGCGTTTCTTTTAAAGTCCCTTTAGGAAACTTAACAGGTAGCCGTATTTTTGCTAACTTAGGACCTGAAATTACTATTGAAGTATTACCAGTAGGTACTGTAAAGGTAGATTATGACAATGAAATTGTGGCAGCAGGGATTAATCAAGTTAATCACAAAGTATGGCTTGATATTGATACAACAGTTCAAGTCGTTGTACCCCTTTTTGCAGATCAAATACATATTTCAAGACGTATAGTCCTTATTGATAAGATGGTTTCAGGCAAAGTTCCACCAAACTATGTTAATGTACTCCCTAATAATGTATTAGATGGCATTGATGCAGCAACCCCAAACACTAGCTACAATTTAGCTCCTTAGACATTATGCACAAGGGAAAAATTAACCCGTTTATAATTTTATCTATTTTTGTGAGTTGTCATGATATGGTATAAATGATATATTAATTAAAAAAGTAGGATTAAGCGTCACCGATTAGGCGACGCTTTTTTAATAAACATAATACTATTGTAAAGGGGCTAACAGGATGGAAAATATTAAATTATCTGAACTATTTAGCAAAAATGTATTTGATGACAAGGTAATGCGTGAGCGTCTTCCAAAATCAACCTACAAACAGTTACATAAAACAATTGATGAAGGTTTAGAACTTGATCCAAGTGTAGCTGAAGTTGTAGCAAATGCTATGAAAGATTGGGCTATTGAGCATGGTGCAACACATTTTACTCATTGGTTCCAACCAATGAATGGTCGTACAGCAGAGAAACATGACTCATTCTTATCTCCAACTTCAGATGGTCGTGTCATTATGGAGTTTTCAGGTAAAGAGCTTATTAAAGGAGAAGCTGACGGTTCTTCTTTCCCATCAGGTGGTCTTAGACAAACTTTTGAGGCAAGAGGTTATACAGTATGGGATTGTACATCTCCAGCTTTCTTAAAAGAAGATATTAGTGGTGTGGCACTTTGCATTCCTACAGTATTCTATTCACATACTGGTGAAGCGCTTGATAAAAAAGCACCATTACTTCGTTCAATGGAAGTTATTGAAGAAGCAGCACTTCGTGTACTTCGTGCATTAGGTGATACAGAAAGTAAAAAGGTTATTACAACAATTGGTGCAGAGCAAGAATACTTCCTCGTTGACAAACGCCAATATCAACAACGTAAAGATCTTATCTTTACAGGTCGTACACTCTTTGGTGCTATGCCCCCAAAAGGTCAAGAAATGGAAGACCACTACTATGGAAGTATTAAAGAGAAAATAGGTAAGTTCATGCGTGAAATTGATATTGAACTTTGGAAGTTAGGTGTACCTTCTAAAACAAAACATAATGAAGTAGCCCCAGCACAACACGAGCTTGCACCTATTTTTGCAACAGCAAACGTAGCATCTGATCAAAATCAACTTGTTATGGAAGTGCTTCAAAAAGTAGCAAACCGTCATGATCTTGCTTGTCTTCTTCATGAAAAACCATTTAGAGGTGTAAATGGTTCAGGTAAACATGATAACTGGTCCCTTGTAACAGATACAGGTATAAACTTATTCTCACCAGGTAAACAACCAAAAGAAAATTTATCATTCCTTATTTTCTTAGCTGCAACAATTGAAGCCGTTGACAAACATGCTGATCTTTTAAGATTATCAGCTGCAACTGCAGGAAATGATCATCGTCTTGGTGGGAATGAAGCACCTCCAGCTATTATTTCTATTTTCTTAGGTGATCAGCTTACAGAACTTCTTTACCACATTGCACGTGGAGAAGAGATGGATGATTTAACAAAAGAAGTAATGGAAATGGGTGTTGCAACACTTCCAAAACTTAAAAAAGAAGTAACAGACCGTAACCGTACATCTCCATTTGCTTTTACAGGAAATAAATTTGAATTTAGAATGTTCCCATCTTCAGGATGTATTTCAGAAGCTAACGTTATTATGAATACAATGGTTGCTGAAACTTTACATGAGTTTGCAGATAAACTCGAAGGGGCAGAAGACCTTCAAAAAGCAGTTAATAGAATTGTACGTCATGCACTTAAAAATCATGGACGTATTATCTTCAATGGAAATGGTTACTCAGAAGAATGGGTAGAAGAAGCAGCAAGACGTGGTTTACCAAATTACACATCAACAGTAGATGTTATTCCAGCCCTTATCTCACAAAAATCTATTGATTTATTTAGCAAACTTAAAGTGTTTAGTGAAGTTGAACTCCATTCTCGTTATGAAATTCTTATCGAAGAATATTATAAAACAATCAACATTGAAGCACGTACAATGCTTAGTATGGCAAAAACACAAATTATGCCTGCTGTAATTAACTACATGACACAAGTTGCTCAAAATGTAAGTATTATGACAAGTCTTGAAAAATTTAATATTGATGCTCAAAGTGAAATGCTCACAGAGCTTAATACGCTATTAAATAGTCTTAAACGTGCTATTGATGAACTTGAAATCGTTCACAAAGAAACAATTCAAATTGAAGAAGGCCTTGAAAAAGCACAAGCATTCCGTAACAACGTTCTTCCAAAAATGGAAGCATTACGTGAAGTAGCGGACAAATTAGAAACAATTGTAGATGAAAAAATCTGGCCAATTCCTACTTATAGTGAATTACTCTTCAGAGTTTAATACAAATAAAAAGGTAAGTTTCCACGTAGAAACTTACCTTTTTCTATATAAGACCTTATAGGAAAAGCAAAAATTTGGTATACTATAAAATAATGAACTTAGCTCGCATGAGCGTAACTAAGAAAGGACTACTATGGAAGAATTAAGAAAAGAAGAAGAGGTCGTAATTCTATTTGCGGCACAAAAGAAAAATCTTAAAGAAGATGATGCCTGGGAAAGTTTAGATGAATTAGAAGAATTGGTAAATACTGCTGGGGCTAGAGCGGCGGTTAAAGTACTTCAGCGTGTGGACAGTATTAATCCAGGTTATTATATCGGAACAGGTAAAGTGGAAGAACTTAAAGAGCTTGTGGCCTTACATGGTGCAACAGGCGTTGTATCAGATGATGAACTTTCTCCTGTTCAAATGCGCAATCTATCCCTTGAATTAGGTGTAAAAGTAATGGATCGTACCCTTGTCATCCTAGACATCTTTGCGCAACGTGCGCGTTCAAGAGAAGGTAAACTGCAAGTTGAAATTGCACAGCTTAAATATCAATACTCACGACTTACTGGATTTGGCGAAATGCTTTCTAAACAAGGTGGCGGTATTGGAACAAGAGGTCCTGGTGAAAAGAAGCTTGAACTTGATAAGCGCCATATTCGTACTAGAATGGAATTACTACAAGCTGAAATTGAAGAGTTTGAGAAACATAGACAGCTTCTTCGTACACGTAGACAAAAGAATAATATACCAGTAGTAGCTATTGTAGGTTATACAAATGCAGGGAAGTCTACTTTATTAAATGCACTTTGTGAAAGTGATGTTTACGCAGAAAATCAACTTTTTGCTACGCTTGATCCCACAACACGTTCGGCAACACTTCCAAGTGGCAGTGAAATTATGCTAACAGACACAGTAGGTTTTATACGTAAACTGCCTCATCATCTTGTTAAAGCCTTCTATTCAACACTTGAAGAAGCTAAATATGCAGATATTATCTTGCATGTAATGGATGCAAGTTCTGAACATTTAGCTACACATAATGAAGTTGTTCATGAAACCCTAAAAAGACTAGATATTACTAATATCCCTATTATTACAGTCTACAATAAAATTGATCAAGTAGAAGGGCATTACCCTAAAGATGAAACCAGTACACATAGTGTGGAAATTTCAGCTAAAAACAAAATCAATCTAGACGGTTTATTAGGTATTATAGAAGAGATGCTTTATGCCTCAATGCAGCCTTTCAAAATTTTATTACCATACTCAGTTCCAGAACTTGTAGCTTTCTGTCATGCACAAGGTGAACGTTTAGAAGAGGAATATGTTAATGAAGGGATTGTATTAAAAGGCTATATACACAAAGATAAATTTTATAAAATTAAAGATTATTGCATTGATTGATTGAAAAAGTTTTCAATCTTTTTCGACAAAAATATGTATATTTTAGTGCTTAAAGCTTTAACAGGCTAAATTTATTAAGTAAATTGGTTTTTGTATGACGATTTATAGCATAAACCCTAATAAATTGCGATATCTTTTTCTTTGAAAATATTTTATTATCCCCTATAATAGGAATATATAAAAATCAAGGGGGATCTTTAGATGGTGTATACGAAATATTATGTCGGTAAGACAAATTTATCGGACCTTGAAGTGAAGTATTTTGTTATTGAAAAAGAGAGAAAATATGGTATTGCCTTAGAACAATACTCAGGGGATTTAATAGAGTGTGATTACGAATATTTCACAGAAGAACATAATGAAGCCACCAAAGTTGCTCGCTTTATGCAAGAAGGTAGGGTAACGCTTACTTCCATGACCGAAATCCTAGATGATTACATCCAATAAAACAGCCGATTTAGGCTGTTTTTTTATACTTTTTCTTAGGCCTAAACTATGCTAAAATAAAGTTAAAGATTAAATTAGGTGGTGCATATGTTAGACAGATACATTACAATTGCAGGATCTGGTGAAGCAGAGATTGTTGAAAAAAAATCACGATTTATTGCCTCTGTTTTTCCTGTACACACACAAGAAGAAGCCGATGAAATTTTAACTAAACTGCGTAAAAAATATTGGGATGCTACACATAACTGCTTTGCTTATCAAATTGGAGAGCGTAATGAGATTCAACGTTTTAGCGATGATGGAGAGCCACAAGGTACAGCTGGAAAACCTATTTTAGATGTATTAAAGGGACAAGATATTAAAGATACTTTAATCGTTGTAACCCGTTACTTTGGTGGGACACTGCTTGGAACAGGTGGGCTTGTAAGGGCCTATGGCAAAGGAGCTAAAGAAGGTATACTAGCAGCAGGGCTTATTGAAAAGATGCGCGTATGCCTTTTCACTTTAGAGATGACTTATCCACTTTCAGGAAAAGTACAGTATCTCTTAAATGATAAGTCTTACATCATACGTGATACAGCCTATACAGAAGTTGTACGTTTTGTGGTAGAAGTAGAGATGGGCAGTGAAGAATCCTTTGTAGAATGGCTTATTAATGAGACGAATGCCGAGATTTCTATTGAAAAAGGTGACTATGTTCTTATTGAAAGACCTGTAAAGAGTTGATACATGCCCCTACAATATGGTACAATATTGAAGAAAAAGTAGAATGTACGTTAGTGTATAATTAAAGGAGGCTTATAAATATATGTCAGGACATTCAAAGTTTGCCAACATTAAACATAAAAAAGGCAAAAATGACGCAGCAAAAGGAAAAATATTTACAAAAATCGGTCGTGAAATCGCAGTAGCCGTAAAAGACGGTGGTGGTTCTGATCCAAATACAAATAGAAAATTACGTGATGTTATTGCAAAAGCAAAATCAAATAACATGCCAAATGATACAATTCAAAGAAGTATTAAAAAAGCAGCTGGTGAAGATAGTTCGGTACATTACGAATACATGACTTATGAAGGTTATGGTCCAAACGGTGTGGCTGTTATTGTAGAGACACTTACAGATAATAAAAACCGTACAGCAGCAAACGTACGTGCAGCATTCTCTAAAGGAAATGGTAACATGGGTACATCAGGCTGTGTATCTTTCTTATTTGACAAAAAAGGTCAAATCGTAATCGAAAGAGAAGCTACAGATATGGATGAAGATGAGCTTATGATGATGGCTATCGAAGCTGGTGCAGATGACTTCGAAGCAGAAGAAGAAGGTTTCACAATCACAACAGATCCAGAAGTATTCTCAGACGTATACGCTGCAATCGAAGCTGCTGGCATCGAAATGGCACAAGCTGAAATCACAATGGTTCCACAAACATCAGCTACTATTACAGCAGAAGCTGATCTTAAAGCATGGAATAAGATGATGGATCTTCTTGAAGATGATGATGATGTTCAAGAGGTTTACCACAACTTTGAAGAAGAGTAAGAATATAGTAATACCAATGATTTTGGCTGTTTTTGAGATAACAAATTGTTATGGTATACATCAAAAAATAGCCTAAGTTATGGTATACATCTATATTATGAACCACTTTTTTTATGGTATATGTCAATTACCAAAAAGGGAGTGGTTTTTTTGCATGCAAAAATGATTTTAAATGAATTTTTATTAGAAATTACAATTAAAAATTATTCAGAACGAACGAAGAAAAGTTATAGGAATAATGTTAATTTATTCTTGACTTGGTTAGAGCTTGAGTACAGTATTACAGAAATAGAAGATATTCTAGTAACTCATATCAAATCTTATATTAAATATCAGAGTGCAAAAGGTAGGAAGGCAACCTATGTCAATTCTATTCTTAAATGCCTTGTCTCATATTTTAATTATGCTGTAGATGAGGAATATATTAATATGAATATTGCCAAGAGGGTTAAATTTCAAAGAGAGGATAAAGTTATTATAAAAACCTTTACAGATTCAGAAGTAAGATCTATGATATCAAGCTTTTCTTATAATAGCTATATGGAAGCTCGCAATAAGTGTATTGTAGCTTTATTGCTTGATACAGGGATAAGAAATGCTGAACTCTGTGCTATCAAAATTCAGGATGTAAAAGAAGAGAGTATCTTAATTTTTGGTAAAGGGTATAAAGAGCGCTTGGTACCCATATCTCCTTTTTTAAAAAAGGTAATGCTAAAATATGCTAGTATAAGAGATTTTTATTTTAAAGAACATGGGCAGCTTTTTGAGTATTATTTTTTATCTTATAGAGCAAAACCACTAACTATTGAAGCCGTTGAGCGTGTTGTTAGGATAGCTGGAGAAAGAGCTAAGGTTAGGAGAGATATTAGATGTTCGCCACATACTTGTAGACACTATTATGCCCAAGCTCAACTTAGAAATGGTTTAGATGTCTATTCTGTAAGTAGATTATTGGGACATGAAGATATCACCATCACAAAGCGCTATTTACAATCTATACAAGATGAACAAGTTCTAGATATGAGCATTAAAACTTCGCCACTTATGAATTTGAAGTAACTATGAATATATTTAGGTCAGGCCTTATACTGGCCTATTTTTTTTGCCCATTTTCTCCATTTACACTTTATTCATAAATAGTTCATAAAAGCCTCACAAAAGCCTCATATTGGCTTCATAAAGGCCTCATAAAAGCCTTAAAAAGGCCTCATTCCTAGGACAAAAATACACTTTATGATTGTTCTTGTAGCGAAAACGCGTTGCAAAACAC
>OBXC01000636.1_pt1 | contig 24594 bp, 26 predicted proteins | sample 1538111 | NCBI WGS metagenome assembly OBXC01 (sample SAMEA2580137, study PRJEB22360) | human gut metagenome | biome: human gut; feature: human-associated habitat; material: faeces | place: Denmark | collected 2008/2010
AAAGTTGAAGATAACTTTCAAGTTGCAATAGACGTGGCGGTAGCCACTTTTTTATGTAAAGATTCGGGAAGGATGGTATATAATGCAACTTGAATGGGCGTATCAATTATTGTATAATGTTGACCTGTGTGAAAGAACGTAGAGAATAGATTTGAAAGAGGGGATGAGATGTTAGACTTAAATGAATTAAAGGCTAAAGGAATTATAGCACAAAAGCAAGAAGGTTATTTTGTACTGCGTTTTTTAAGTAGAGCAGGATATTTTGATGCAAATGAGATGCAGCATTTAGCAGATCTAGCACATAAGTACGGTAATGGTAAGATGGGATTAACGAGTAGATTAACTTTAGAAATTCCATATATTAAAGAAGAATCCTTAGAAGAAGTATTAAAATTTTGTAAGGAGAGAAACTTAAGGATAGGTGGAGGTGGCCCAAGTGTGCGTGCTATCTTAACTTGCAAGGGAACAGTTTGTAAGCATGGGCTTGTAGATACCGATAAGCTTGCAGGAGAAATGGAAGATAGATTTTTGATGCGTCAGCTCCCAGGCAAGTTTAAGATAAGTATACTCGGGTGTCCAAATAGCTATGGAAAAGCCCAAGGAAATGATTTAGCCTTTTTAGCGGTGCGTAAGATTCAGTTAGATGAAGCTAGCTGCATTTTATGCCAAAAGTGTATAAGAGTATGCCCGGATAAAGCTTTTACAGTGGATGAGGGGACATTATTGCTTGATGAAGAGAAATGCTCAAGATGTGGCAAGTGTATACCAGTATGTCCAGTAGAAGCACTTCATCAAGAGGAAGTAGAATTTTTAATCTTCTTAGGGGGAAGACTAGGTAGACGCTCTAGACTTGCAACACCTTACCATAAAACATGTAAAGAAGATGAGATTATGGATGTTACAGAAAAAGTATTAGCTTATTATGAAATGGTAGCCAATCCAACAGAACGTTTTGCAGAAGTTATTGAACGTATTGGACAAGCAGAGGTAGAACATGCCATATTTAATTAAAGATTACTATGATACTATAAAAGGATTACCGTTAAAAGCTTCTTATAAAAAAGAAGAATTAATGATTCAAGAATTATTGATTGAAGAGCAAGAACAGATAGCTTTATATTACTGTACACATAATCAGCATATTAATGAATGTGCAAAAGTGTTTATTGTTGGTATTACACCAGGATTTAACCAAATGAATAAATCTATTGCTGCTGCAAGGCTATGTATAGAGGAGAATGTACCTTTAGAAGCTATGCCTTATTTATGTAAAAGGGAGGCACGTTTTGAAGGTTCACTGAGAAAAAATATTATAAGTATGCTAGATGAACTAGGTTTAGCTAATAAGCTTGGGATAGAGCATGCAGCAGCGTTATTTGAAGAAAGGGATGACCTTTTGCATACAACTTCTATGATTCCTTTTGCAGCTTTTGTAAAAGGGAAAAACTATACAGGTCATCAGCCACCGCTTCTTAAAAGTGACCTACTTAGAAAGTATGTAGAAACTTTCTTTTATCCACAGGTAGACTTACTTAAGGATGCACTTATTATTCCATTAGGTAAAAGTGTAGAGGAAATACTTAAACTGCTTATCAATGAAGGTAAACTTAAAGAAGAAAACTGTCTATTAGGTTTTCCACACCCTTCTGGAGCTAATGCACATAGATATGAACAGTTTGCAAATCATAAAGCTGAGATGATAAAGAAAATTAATAAAAAGAATTTCTAAGAGTAGAATGAGAATAACATTCTACTCTTTTTATGTACTTAAATAATTCTTGAACTTAAGTTTAGAATTATGTTATAGTAATAACTGTTAGATACCTAATAGTTAGATATCTAACTAAATTCAAAGAGGAGGTTTATAATGGAGAATAAATTCTCAAATATAAGGGGTAATACCTTGCATATGGCGCTTATTAATGTAGGACATCTGCATAGAAGAAGAAGTAGTAGGTATTTTGAGAAACTTGACCTTTCACATGCACAACCTAAAATTTTAGATTTTCTATCTGAAAATGATGGTTGCATTCAAAGAGAAATTGCTGTTCATTGTTCTAGAGAAGCTGCAACAATGACGAGCATTCTAGGTATTATGGAGAAGTCAGGATTGATTGAGCGTAGACCAAACCCTAAGGATAGACGTATATTAAATGTCTTTTTAACACAAAAAGGAAAGGATATACAAAAGAATATAGGTGAGACCTTTAGTCAACTTGATAAAGAATGTTTAGAAGGTTTTTCTGAAGAAGAATATGCTCAGCTTATAGATTATTTAGAACGTATTTATAACAATATGAATAGAAGGGAGCAAGAAGATGCTTAAACTTTTAAGATTTTTAAAAGGATCTGCTATAATATGTGCTATTTTAGCACCCATTATGATGATGCTGGAAGTTGCAATGGATCTTATGCAACCTAAGTTGATGGCAGATATTATAGATATTGGCATTGCAAATAGTGATACTACATACATATTGAGTCTTGGTGGTAAAATGATTATCTTTTCCATATTAGGTCTTATTGGAGGGATAGGATGTACTTATTTCTCAGCTTATGCAGGTATGCATATGGGAGAGAATTTAAGAGCAGGAATGTTTGAAAAAATACAGGCTTTGTCATTCTTAGAAATTGATAAGTTCAAAACATCCTCACTTATTACGAGGCTTACAAATGATGTTACACAAGTACAAAATATGTTTATGATGGCACTTAGAATTATGGTAAGAGCACCACTTATGTGTATTGGGGGGCTTGTGATGGCATTTGCTTTAAGTATGAAACTCTCTATTATTTTTGTAATTGCTATGCCAGTTATTCTAATTGCTATGACAATCATCTTAAAGAAATCTATGCCCCTTTTCACATCTATGCAAAGTAAAATAGATAATGTGAACTTAGTAATGCGTGAAAATATTTTAGGTATTCGCGTTATTAAAGCTTTTACATTAGAAGGTAAACAATGTGAAAAGTTTGATGCTACTAATAAGGATTTAATGGATACAAGTATTAAAGCTCAAAATATGAGTATGATTTTATGGCCTGTTGTAACACTTGTTATGAACCTAAGTGTTATTGCCGTTTTTTGGTATGGTGGTAACCTTGCTTATATTGGTGGGATTGAAGCGGGAAAAATTATGGCCTTTATTAATTACCTACTTCAAATTATGAACTCACTTGTTATGGTAGTTATGATTATGCTTAACTTCTCACGTGCAAAAGCTTCAGCTGACAGGGTAAATGAAGTGCTTGAAGCAGAGTCTTCTATCAAAGATAAAACACATACTAAAGATTTTGAGGCATTTGATGTAGAATTTAGAAATGTATCCTTTAAATATCATGAACATAGTGAAGCTGTACTTCATAATGTATCTTTTAAAATTAAGCAAGGACAAACAGTTGGGATTATAGGGTCAACAGGTTCTGGTAAAAGCTCATTAGTAGGTCTTATTCCTAGACTATATGATGCTACAGACGGAGAAGTACTTATTGGAGGGACTAATGTTAAAGATTTGAGCTTACAAAGCCTAAGGAAAAATATCGGTGTTATTCTTCAAGATAGTATTCTCTTCTCAGGCACTATAGAAAGTAACTTAAAGTTTGGTAATAATGAAGCAGATACTAATATGATGGAAGATGCTGCAAGAGATGCACAGGCATATGAATTCATTATCAATAAAGAAGATAAGTTTAATTCCGTGGTGGAACAACGTGGAAAAAACTTATCTGGAGGGCAAAAACAACGCCTTTCTATTACACGTACATTAGTAAGAGATCCTAAGATCCTTATTATGGATGATGCTTCAAGTGCCTTAGATATGGCAACAGAAGCGAGATTATTACAAGCCTTAAAGCAAAGAATGAAGGGCAGCACAGTCTTTATGATTGCACAACGTATATCAGGTGTTATGGACGCGGATCAGATTATTGTTATGGATGATGGCCATATTGTAGGAATGGGTACACATGAACAGCTTCTAGCATCTAATGATATTTATCGTAGTATAGCAGTTTCACAGTTAGGTGAGGAGGTATTAGAAAATGTCTCAGCATAAAGAGAATGCACCGCATAGACCGGGTGGACCAGGTCCAAGACCTATGATGCATCATAAGAAAGAAAAGTTAAAAGATCCAAAAGCTACAGTAAAACGTCTTTTACATTACTTAGGTAGCAGTAAATACATTATGGTGTTTGTATTCTTTATTACACTACTTACAACAGTTATTACGATTATAGGAACTAAGCTTAATGGTGATACAGTAGATAAATTTATTATAACAAGAGATTTGAATGGGCTTGCTAAGATCTGTCTTGTTATGTTAGTACTTTATGTTATAAGTAGTGTATCTGTATTCATACAAAATAGAGCAATGGTACGTATTGCACAGACAACTACACTTAGTATTCGTAAAGACCTATTTAGAAATATGCAAGGTTTACCACTTGCATATTATGACAGTCATTCAAGTGGGGATTTAATGAGTCGTTTAACCAATGACGTAGATAATATTAATATGACTCTTGCACAAAGTGTAACACAGCTTTTTTCAGGTATTATCAGTATTGTAGGGATGCTTATTGCTATGATTCTTTTAAGCCCGGTACTTACTTTAATTGGATTGCTTACTACACCGTTTATGTTTATCTTAATGCGTGTTGTTGTTAAACGTACACAGCCTTACTTTATTAAGCAACAGACAGAACTAGGCAAATTAAATGGTTATATTGAGGAAATGGTATCAGGACAGAAAGCTGTACTACTTTTTTCACAAGAGGAAAAGGTAAAAGAAGAGTTTGGTAAAATTAATAGTAACCTGACTCAGACAGCTATCTTAGCTCAAACTTTCTCAGGCTTTATGGGACCTATGAATAACTGTATTAATAATATTACTTACCTTATTGTTGCAGTAAGTGGTGGGTACTTAATGCTTAAAGGTTTTGATATTACAGTAGGGATTATCTTCAGTTTCATCCTTTATATGCGTAACTTCACAAGACCAATTAATGAGATTTTTAACCTATTTAATACCATTCAGTCAGCATTAGCTGGTGCAGAACGTGTATTTGAAGTTATGGACGAAGAGAAAGAGCAGGATAGGGTAGGTGCAGTAGATATGGAGAATATAGAAGGCGAAGTCATTCTTGAAGATGTTCATTTCTCTTATGTACCAGAAAAACCTATTTTAAAAGATGCTACACTTACAGCTAAAAAAGGGCAAACTATTGCTATTGTAGGTCCTACAGGAGCTGGTAAAACAACGATTATCAACCTACTTACAAAATTCTATGATATTGATAGTGGACTCATTACAATTGATGGACATGATATTCAGGAAGTTACAAGAGAAAGTCTTAGAAAGTCTATTGCTATGGTACTTCAGGATACTTATCTCTTCTCTGAAAGTGTGCGCGAGAATATTCGTTATGGGAACTTAGATGCAACAGATGAGGAAGTAGAGCAGGCTGCAAAACTTGCTAATGCCCATAGCTTTATTAAGCAGCTTCCAGATGGCTATGATACTATTTTATCTGATAATGGAAGCAACTTATCACAAGGGCAGCGTCAGCTTCTAGCTATTGCCAGGGCAATACTTATGAAATCATCTATTTTAATCTTAGATGAAGCAACATCTTCTATTGATACACGTACAGAAGTGGCTATTCAAAGAGCTATGGAACACCTTATGAAAGGCAAAACAACTTTTGTTATTGCACACCGTTTAAGTACAATCCGTAACGCTGATCAGATTTTAGCTCTTAAAGATGGTGAGATTATTGAACGCGGCACACATTATGAATTACTTGAAAAAGATGGTTTTTATGCAAACCTTTATAACAGTCAGTTCAAAAAAGGTATAGACCTTGATGATATTATTGCATAATAAAAAGGAGTAATCCCTAGAGATTACTCCTTTTTATATTTAGTGATGTCCACATCCATCATGAGAGCAAGTATGTGTACTATCTAATTCATTTAATTGACCACTTAAGAATAAAGTCATATTATCTTCTACATTACCTGTAGTTGTTTGATATACTTTAATGCCCATAGCATTAAGTTTACGAATGGCACCTTGACCAATACCCCCTACTAGAACGACATCAACAGGTGTGTTTTGGAGAGCTTGTAGAGGATGGCATTTGCCATGCTCATGGTGAAGGTCACCATTTTTAATAGGTGTAACCTCTTTTGTGTCAGAATCTACTACGATAAAGAGTGGTGCTGAGCCAAAGTGGCCATACGGTATACTTAATAGACCTTCATTTTTTGATACAGGAATACATATTTTCATATTATTCTCCTCCTTGGGTTTTAAGGTGACAGCAGGTTTTAGGACAGTTTTCACGCATAGGGCAAGAAGTATCTTTTACAGATGAGACTGGAACTTTTAAATCATTAATAAAAGTAATAAGGGCATTTAATGTACCTTCATTCACTGAATAATGAACACGATACCCTTGTTTATAACCAATGATAATACCAGCCTCTTTTAATATCTTAATATGTTGTGATACTGCAGCTTCAGAAATATTAAGACGCTTAGATATCCCCTTAGCACATACATTTTGCTGTGCTAGCAAAAGTAAAATTGTAACGCGTGTTTCATCAGAAAGTGCTTTGAAAATTTGAATAGCTAAAGTCATACTGCCTCCATTTAATTAAGTGATTGCTTAATTAAATCTTACAACCTTTATTTTGAAAATTCAAGTGTAAAAACAAATAATTTAAATTAATTTAAATTATTAAAATAAAAGTGAGGGCAATAATTATTGCTAAAAGTATTTTTATGGGGTAAAACTTTTAAATATAAATAATAAATGTTATAATTGTGTTAAATAATTATATATTTATACATAGAAAGGGATTTCATAATGGAGAAGTATGCTGTATTGATGCATTAATTGTAGGTAGTGATAAAATACAGTACTTCATACAAAAAAGAGGATAGAACTTGGGCTGTCCTTATAGAAATTATAGAAAAGCAAGGGAATCTTAATGAAGAGGAAGATAATGAAATACTTCATCATCTTATTAATTGTTTAAAAGAAAATTATGACAAGCTGAATAAGATTAGAGCTAAGGCTCAAGAAGAAGCAATAGAATGCTATAAAGCATTTATAGAATGAAGGAAGGTTAGTTTGGACCATGGTTATATTAACAATTATGGCAATAGGAATGCTGATTGGAGGATGGATTTTTCCTCAGAAATGGCATACCTACAATAATAAATTACAAGTAGTAAGTATCGTAATACTGATTTTTTGTATGGGAGTAAATTTGGGAAGTAATGATGACTTTATGAGTCAATTACCTAGAATGGGGTTAAAAGGCTTCATATTTGCTATTATTCCTATTCTTTTATCTGTAGGAGTAGTGTATCTGTTAACAAAGCATCTTATGAAGGAGAGGAAAAATGATTAAAGCTATTATACTTAGTTTAATAATAGGTGTGGTATATGGGCAGTTCTTTTTAGAACCCAGTCATGTAGTAAATTTCAGCTATTTGTCAGATATAGCATTAGTTGTACTTATGTTTTCCGTAGGCATTAGTGTAGGAGCTAATAAGCAAGTATTTAGTAAGATTAAAGAGCATCATATTAAAATACTTATTATTCCAATAGGAATTATTCTAGGTTCTATTGCAGGGGGATTTTTATGTAGTATACTAATGGATATGCCACTTAATGTAAGTGTGGCTATTACATCAGGACTTGGATGGTATAGTTTATCAGGGGTACTTATTACAGACCTTGCTGGAGCCGATTTAGGTACTATAGCTTTTTTGGCGAATTTATTTAGAGAGATACTTTCTTTTATGCTTATACCTATAGTAGCTAAATATTGTAATCACTATACAGCAATTGCACCAGCAGCGGCAACAAGTGAAGATACTACACTTCCGGTACTCATTAAATATACTAGTGAAGAAGTAGTTATTATGGCTGTTATTAATGGAGTTATTTGTTCCATGATGGTACCGGTCCTCACTAATCTATTTTATCGTATTTTATAACGAGGAGAAGAGATAGATGGTAACGGAGATTTTATTTTTTATTATAGCTTTGTTCCTTTTGATAAGTGGATTTGACTACATATTTGGAAGTAAGCTAGGTTTAGGAATTCAATTTAAAAAAGGTGTAGAGGTATCAGGAAGCTTAGCACTTAATATGATAGGGATTTATATACTAGCCCCTCTTTTAACAGAAGGGCTTATGGCTGTAATTCTTCCGATTACAAGTATTTTTAAAGTAGATCCTTCTCTTGTTCCAGCAAGTTTCTTAGCGGTAGATATGGGAGGCTACCAATTAGCACAGAATCTGGCTATGAATAGTCAAATGGCAGATTTTTCTGGTATACTACTGGCATCTAACTTAGGTGCAACGATTAGTTTTTCTATACCAGTTGCTTTAGGAATGATTAAAAAAGAGGACTTACCTTTCTTTTTAAGAGGTCTTGTAATAGGGATTATTGCTCTTCCTTTTGGATCATTTATAGGAGGCCTTGTACAGGGGATAGGTATATATGAGTTGCTTAGAAATTGTATGCCACTTTTTATACTTAGTTTTGTGCTAGCGTATTGTACAATGCGTTATACGAATCAGATAGTAAAGTGCTTTGACATATTAAGTAAGGTTATTGTTACTATGAGTATTATCGGATTAATTGCTGTAGGACTTGAAGTTGTACTAGGTATTTCAATTTTACCAGTGCATACTCCTCCATTAAGTGAAGCAGCAGAAATTGTGGTACGAATAGGATTATTCTTAGCGGGTGCTTATCCAATGCTTAAAGTAGTAGAGCATCTTATAATAAGATACTGTAGGCCTATTGCAAAAGTACTTAAAGTAAATGAAACAACTATTGTAGGGATGATTGGTAGTCTTGCAAGTAATTTGCTTACATTTGCTGAAATTGAGCATATGGATCATAAGGGGAAAGTTTTAGCCAGCGCAGTGGCTATTAGTGGTGCTTTTGTTTTAGGTGGTCAGTTAGCTTTTGTAAGTACGTTATCTAGTGAAATGGTTATTCCTTTTATTGTTTCGAAGATAAGTGGTGCTGTTTTGGCTATAATTATTGTTCAATTAACTTATAAAGAGGTATAAAATGTTTAAAAATAGGTAAGCCTTTTAATGCTTTAAAATTTATATGAGGAGGTTTTGCACATGGCTAAGAACAAGAATAACAAAGAAAAGGCAAGTGCTAAATCTAAGAAGAACAAAAATATCAATTTAGAAGCAGCTGATGAAATCACACCAAAGAAAAATAAGTAATCTTTAAGCATCTTTATAGATGCTTATTTTTTATACATATAATTGGTTTGATTTATTTAAAAATTTAGATTATAATAAAGTGAATTTAGAGATAGGGGGAAGAATGTATGTCAGAGGTCCAAGTATTTGACTCACAGGATGTAGCCAAGAATAAAGTGTATGCTATTTTAGCTTATTTAGGATTTTTAGTTATTATCCCACTTATTGTTTGTAAAGACTCCCGTTATGCAAAGTTTCATACTAATCAAGGGCTTGTATTATTCCTTTCAGGAATAGCCTTAAGTGTAGCAGATTTTATAGTAGGTATTATATTAGGAATTTGCACAGGGCTTCCTCTTATAGGATGGATCTTTGGTATTATCATGTTACTGATTAATGTGGTAGTAGGTATTGCTAGTATTGGGCTTTTTGCCTTAATGATTATAGGTATTATTAATGCATGTAAGGGTGAAGGAAAAGAATTGCCTATAATTGGTCATTTTGTTATTCTTCAATAGAAGTAGCTTAGAGCTAGCCTATGATGATATAGGTGCTCTAGGCTATTTTTTATAAGTTTTGTAGATTTATAATAGAAGAATATGATAAGCTATAAGAAGACATTTATTATACAAATAGGAGAGCAGGTAATGAAAATATTATTTATTACAATGGATTGGATGAAATATTATGTAGGGGAAGGCGATGAAGAAAAAGAAGTGCCTCCTTGTGGTTATAATTTTCAATATACAAATGGTTACTACTATGGGTATGGTAGAGGAATTGATGAAATAAAAATAGAAGAATTAGAAGGCGTTACGGTGGATGATAATAAGGTAGAAAATGTACTTGTGGTATGGCTTGCACCAAATCGTAACGGAGAAACGTGCATTGTTGGCTGGTATAAAGATGCGACTATTTACAGACAAGCTATTACAGAGTTTACATTAGATAGTGAGAGATTTGAAAAAACTTATAGTATTGTAGCGCCAGCAAGGGGAAGTCTCCTTCTTCCTATGGAAGAAAGAAATTATATTGTAGAGGGAGTAGATGTGCCAGTTGAGTATCATATGGAAAGAGAACAGCTTGCACAAATTAGAGCATATATCCATAATTATGCAGGAGACTGTATGAATTTAGTTCTTACAGAAAAAGAACTTAATGGTGTTCTTTCTATTAATATGGACTATGAGCGTTATTTCTATAAAGCAGATGAATTTTTAGCCAAAGATGCATATGCTAAAGCTATTAGGTGCTTTAATAAGGCCATTGCTGAAGAGCCAAATGAGACGCTAGGCTATGAATGTAAAGCAAGTATTCTTTTAAGCTTAAAAATGTATGATGAAGCATTAGAGCTTTATAATAAGGTAGTAGGACTTGATGAAGATAATGATTTGGCATATTATTGTCTGGGTCTTATCTCAGGATTAAAACAAGAATATGAAAAAGCATTGCCATACTTTGATAGATATTTAAATCATAGACCTGAAGATCACCATGTACGTGCAGAGCGTGCATATACTTACTTTATCAAAGGGGATAGTGAAAAAGCAGAAAAAGATATTAAGCTTGCTTATGAAAAGGAAAAACATAATCCAGTTGTAAAAGAAATTTATAAACGTATTGTACAAAAGTAACAAAAAAGAGAGGGCATTATTTGGAAAGGTATAATATTCCAAATAATGCCTTTTTTGTGTTTGCTAATATGATTATGTAAACAAATGAAATTTTAAGTATTACATACAATCAAAATGCTATAGATTACAAGAAATAACTTATGTAAAGCTGAAAAAATAAATAGAATTTTGATATATTAAGAAGGCTTTGTAAAAACTCACAAAGTTTTTTAAAACAATATTTAATTAGAGTTAAAATATTGACACTTATAGATACAATTGGTACAATGTTTATAAATTGAATTGTCAGACAAATGCAATTAAAAGGTTCCGTCTCGTCCTTAATGGATGAGATTTTTATTTATCTATGTATATAAGGGGGTCAAAGATGAAGTTATCAGATGTATTAGTAAGATGTTTAATGGAGGAACAAGTCGATACAGTATTCGGCTATCCGGGAGCAGCAGTCCTGTCTGTCTACGAATCTTTGAGAGCTTCCAGTATACATCATGTACTAGTAAGGCAGGAGCAGGCTGCCGTACATAGTGCAAGTGGATATGCAAGGACTACAGGAAAAGTAGGAGTATGTATTGCAACTTCGGGACCAGGAGCAACCAATTTAGTGACAGGTATTGCAACAGCATATATGGATTCTATTCCTATTGTTATTTTTACAGGGCAGGTTAAATCTAGCTTAATAGGCAGAGATGTCTTTCAAGAGGTAGATATTACAGGTTGTACTGAGCCATTTATAAAACATAGCTATTTGCTTCAAAATCCGAAGGATTTCCCTAGGATTGTAAAGGAAGCTTTCTATATTGCCAGAACAGGAAGGCCAGGACCTGTACTCATTGATTTACCTATGGATTTTCAAGATGCACAAATAGACTTTAACTATCCTAAAAAGGTAGACATACCTGGCTATAAACCAACAATTAAGGGACATATAGGACAGATTAAAAGGGCTATCAAACTCTTACTTAATAGTAAAAGACCTTTAATCTGCACAGGAGGGGGCGTTCACCTTGGGCAAGCAAAAGAGGAGCTTGCTTATATGATAGAGAAGTCTCATATTCCTATGGTGCATACACTGATGGGAACAGGAACATTAGATACATATTCGCCTTATAATTTAGGAATGATTGGAAGTCATGGTTATTATCATGCTAACTGGGCGCTTAAGCATGCAGATACAATCCTTTTTATAGGAGCACGTATTGCAGATAGGGCTGTAGCTAATGCAGGGATTTTGGATGAAAAAGCTAATATTATTCATATTGATATAGATCCAGCAGAGATTGGCAAAATGACAGCAGCGCATATTCCGGTTGTAGGGGATGTAAAAGAAGTCCTAAGGGTTATGAACGAACTCATTAAAACAAGTGAAACGAAGGAATGGATTGAAACCATTTTAAATCATAAGAAGAAAACAGCAGACATAAAGTATGAACACAGTATTAATCCGAAGACAGTTATTAAAACATTATCGAATTTATTAGATGATGAAGCGATTATTACAGCTGATGTAGGACAGAATCAGTTTTGGACTATGCGCAATATGGAGATTAAAGGAAATCGCCAAATACTTTGCTCAGGTGGATTTGGTACTATGGGTTATTCATTACCAGCATGTATAGGTGCTGCAATAGGAAATAAATCTCGTAAGGTAGTGGGTGTGTTTGGAGATGGAAGTTTCCAAATGAGTTTTTTTGAATTAGGGACGCTTGTGCAGGAGCATGTAAATCCTATTATGATTTTATTCAATAACAGTGGACTTGGAATGGTAAGGGAGATCCAAAGAAAACTCGAAACAAAAGAGTATGGTGTAGGTCTTCCTAAGAATCCGAATTTTGCTGCTATCGTAAGAGCGTATGGTATAGAGGCATATAGAATAGATGACCCAGATAAGGTAGAAGAAATACTTAAACAAGCTATAGCAAGCGGTAAGCCTCAATTTTTGGAGTTTATTGTAAGTGATAAAGAAAGCACTTTATAAGGAGGTGGAATATGGAAAAACATGTAATTTCTGCACTGGTTGAGAACCATTCAGGAGTATTAAATCGCATATCTGGTCTCTTCAGTAGACGTGGTTACAATATTGATAGTTTATCCGTGGGTGAAACAGAGAACCCTTCTATCTCGCGTATGACTATTGTAACGAAAGCGGATAAGCAGATGCAAGAGCAGATCAAAAAACAGCTTAATAAACTAATAGAAGTAATTAAAATTGTAGAACTTAATGAAACAAGTGCAGTTTATAGAGAGTTAGCACTTATTAAAGTAGGAGCTAATCATGAAAATCGTGCTGAAATTATAGAGATTGCTAATATCTTTAGAACACATATTGTAGATGTTTCTAAAGAAGTATTAATTTTAGAAGCTACAGGCGATCAAGGTAAAATCAAAGCACTTACTGAAATGCTACAGCCTTATGGTATTAAAGAAATTGTGCGAACAGGGCTTACTGCGCTTCAAAGAGGAGAAAATGAATTAAAAAATTAAGACTTCCAAAGAAGCCCTATAAATAAAATAACATATGGATTATATATAAGGAGGATTTTATTATGGCAAAGTTATATTATCAAAAAGATTGTGATTTAAATTTATTAAAGGGTAAAAAAGTAGCAGTTATTGGTTATGGTAGTCAAGGGCATGCACATGCACTTAATTTGCATGAATCAGGTGTAGAGGTTATTATAGGCCTTTACAATGGGAGTCCATCATGGGAAAAAGCTGAAAAAGCAGGTCTTACTGTTATGACAGCAGCTGATGCAGCAAAAGCAGCGGACTTTATTATGATTTTAATTAACGATGAGAAACAAGCAAAACTTTATGCAGAAAGTATTAAAGATGGGCTTACAACAGGCAAAACGCTTGCATTTGCTCATGGTTTCAATATTCATTATGGACAGATTATACCACCAAGTGACGTAAATGTTGTTATGATTGCTCCAAAAGGACCAGGACATACAGTAAGAAGTCAATATCAAGAAGGTAAAGGCGTGCCGTGTCTTATCGCTGTTTACCAAGATGCAACAGGAGATGCAAAAGATATTGCACTTGCTTATGCAGATGGTATTGGTGGAGCGCGCGCAGGAATATTAGAAACAACCTTCAAAGAAGAAACAGAAACAGACCTTTTCGGGGAGCAAGCTGTACTTTGTGGTGGTGTAACAGCACTTATGAAAGCTGGTTTTGAAACATTAGTTGAAGCAGGCTATCAACCAGAAAGTGCATATTTTGAATGTGTACATGAAATGAAACTTATTGTTGACCTTATTAACCAAGGTGGCTTTGAATATATGAGATATTCAATTTCAGATACAGCAGAGTATGGAGACTATACAGTAGGACCACGTGTTATTACAGATGAAACTAAAAAAGAAATGAAAAAAGTACTAACAGAAATCCAAAATGGTACATTTGCTAAAAACTGGATATCAGAAAATCAGGCCAATCGACCATACTTCAGATCTGTTAGAAGAATTGAAGCAGAGCATCAAGTAGAGTCAGTAGGTAAAGAGTTAAGAAAAATGATGAGTTGGATTAAAGAAGACTAATAAATGAAGGAGGGGCTTTTCTTATGGCAAAAGCTATTAAAATTTTTGACACGACACTTAGGGATGGAGAGCAATCACCAGGATGCAGTATGAATCTTAGTGAAAAACTAGAGATGGCCCTACAACTGGAAAGACTAGGTGTAGATGTTATAGAAGCAGGGTTTGCAATTGCTTCACCAGGAGACTTTAAGTCTGTTCATGAAATTGCAAAAGTAGTGAAGCACACAAGAGTAGCGAGCCTAGCAAGAGCCCTTACTAAAGATATTGATGCAGCAGCAGAGAGTTTAAAAGGTGCAGCATATCCTCGTATACATACCTTTTTAGCAACATCAGATATACATATGCAGTATAAGTTAAAAAAGACGCCAGAAGAGGTACTGCAAAATGCAGTAGAAATGGTTAAGTATGCAAAAAAATACTGTGAAGATGTAGAGTTCTCAGCAGAAGATGCATCAAGAAGTAATCCAGTTTTTCTCTATCAGATATTTGAAGCTGTTATTAAGGCAGGTGCAACAGTTATTAATGTTCCAGACACAGTAGGATATACAAGTCCAGATGAGTTCTACAATTTAATAGCAGGTATTCGCGATCATGTCCCTAGCATTGATAAAGTAGATATTTCAGTACACTGTCATAATGACTTAGGAATGGCTGTAGCTAACTCCTTATCCGCTATTAAAGCTGGTGCAACTCAGATTGAGTGTACGGTTAATGGAATAGGAGAACGTGCAGGTAATGCAGCACTTGAAGAACTTGTTATGAACCTTAGTGTTAGAAAAGATCTTTATGATTTAACAACTAATATTCAGACAAAAGAGATTTACAAAACAAGTAAGCTTCTAAGCAGTATAACAGGGGTGAAAATACAGCCTAATAAGGCCATTGTAGGAGAAAATGCTTTTGCACACGAGTCGGGGATTCACCAACATGGGGTACTCACTAATAAGAGTACTTATGAGATTATGACGCCAGAGTCTATAGGGCTTACAGAAAATAAAATGGTACTTGGCAAACATTCAGGTCGTCATGCTTTTGTAGATCGTATAGGGATGCTGGGCTATGCCCTTGAAGAAGAGGCGCTTAATAAAGCATTTGAACAATTTAAGATGCTTGCAGATAAGAAGAAAGTTGTTACAGATAAAGATATTGAAGCACTTGTGCGTAGAAAAACTGTGGCTATTCCACAGACTTATACATTAGAGCGCTTTGTTATTAATTCAGGTAATACTATTACAGCTACTTCAGCTGTAAGACTTATTTGTAAAACAGGAGCCGTGCTTGAAGATGTTATGTCTTCTTATGATGGGCCTATTGATGCATCCTTTAAAGCTATTGATAAGATGGTAGGTAAAAAATTCACGTTAGAAGACTTCTCTATTAATTCTGTTACAGGTGGAGCAGATGCACAAGGTGAGGTAAATCTTAAAATTAAATGTAAGAATAAAACTTATAACGGTCACGGCGTAAGTATGGATATTGTAGAAGCAAGTATTTTGGCTTACTTATCTGCAATCAATAATATGCTTTATGATTTAGATAGCATAAAAAAATAAAATTAAGCTACTAGGTGCAGGGACTATCTTAAGGTAGGCCTTGCACCTTATCACATTACACTATAAAACCTAAAAGGAGGAAAGACAAATGGGAATGACCATGACACAAAAAATATTAGCAGCTCATGCAAATCTTAAAGAAGTGGTGGCAAGGCAGCTGATTGAGGCTAATCTTGATTTGGTGTTAGGAAATGATATTACAACACCTGTTGCTATAAAAGAATTTGAGAAAATTGGTGCTCAAGATGTGTTTGACTGCTCTAAAGTAGTCATTGTGCCAGACCATTTCACGCCCAATAAAGATATTAAAGCGGCTGAGCAGTGCAAATGTGTAAAAACTTTTGCTTATGATAAAAACATTGAGCATTATTTTGAAGTAGGCGAAATGGGCATTGAACATGCACTTCTTCCTGAAAAAGGATTAGTAGTACCAGGAGATGTCGTCATAGGAGCAGATTCACATACTTGTACATATGGTGCACTTGGAGCCTTTTCTACTGGTATTGGTAGTACAGATATGGCAGCAGGTATGGCAACAGGTAAGGCCTGGTTTAAGGTACCAGATGCTATTAAGTTTATACTAAAAGGTAAACCTACCCATTTTGTATCTGGAAAAGATATTATATTGCATATTATAGGCATGATAGGAGTAGATGGTGCACTTTATAAGTCAATGGAATTTACAGGAGAAGGTCTTAAGTACTTATCTATGGATTCGAGACTATCTATGGCTAATATGGCTATTGAAGCAGGTGCTAAAAATGGTATTTTTGAAGTGGATGAAGTGACACTTAAATATGTTAAAGAATATAGTAGTAAATCTTATACAGTCTATAAGGCAGATGAAGATGCAGTATATGAACAAGTAATAGAAATAGATCTTAGCACCATTAGACCTACAGTAGCTTATCCACATCTTCCTGAAAATACAAAAACTATAGATGAAGTAGAAGAAATTAAAATTGATCAGGTAGTTATTGGTTCTTGTACAAATGGACGTATAGAAGACCTACGTATGGCAAGAGAAGTTATGAAGGGGAAAAAGGTAGCAAAAGGTATACGTGTTATCGTTATTCCAGGTACTCAAAACATCTATTTGCAAGCTATTAAAGAAGGTATTGTAGAAGATTTGGTTACAGCAGGCTGTGTAGTCAGCACGCCAACATGTGGTCCTTGTCTTGGTGGACACATGGGCATTTTAGCAGCAGGTGAAAGATGTGTAGCAACTACAAACCGTAACTTTGTAGGACGTATGGGACATATAGAATCAGAAATATATCTTGCAAGTCCGGCAGTGGCAGCAGCGTCTGCTATTTGTGGCTATATTGCAAATCCGGAAGAAGTATAGGAGGGGAATAAAATGAAGGCAACAGGTAGGGTATTTCGTTATGGGGATAACATTGATACGGATGTGATTATTCCGGCAAGATATTTAAATACATCAAATCCTAAAGAATTAGCTATGTATTGTATGGAGGATATTGATATAAATTTCACGCAGCAAGTAAAGGAAGGAGACATTATAGTAGCAGATAAAAATTTCGGTTGTGGTTCTTCTAGAGAGCATGCACCTATTGCGATTAAAGCCTCTGGTATTTCATGTGTTATTGCAAAGACTTTTGCACGTATTTTTTATAGAAATGCTATTAATATAGGACTTCCTATTTTAGAGTGCCCTGAAGCAGTGGAGGGCATCCAGGCAGGAGATACGGTTGAAGTAGATTTCACTAAAGGTACTATTACAAATGTAACAAGTGGTAAGGTCTATAAAGCGCAGCCTTTCCCAGAGTTTATGCAGAGAATTATTGAGGCTAATGGTCTTGTTAATTATGTAAGGGAAAGTAAATAGGGAGTGATAATAATGAATTATAAGATTGTTACTTTGCCCGGAGATGGTATTGGACCAGAGATCATAGCGCAGGCCGTTAAAGTATTAGATGAAGTAGGTAATAGATTTGGTCATACATTTAACTATGAAGAGCATCTTATAGGTGGTGCGGGTATAGATGAGCTAGGCTCCTCATTACCTCAAGTTACTATTGATGCATGTAAGACAAGTGATGCAGTACTACTTGGTGCAGTAGGTGGGCCTAAATGGGATACTACTTCAAATGGAGATAGACCAGAAAAAGGGCTACTTAAGATTAGAGAGACACTAGGACTATTCGCTAATCTTAGGCCAGCTCTTTTATATAAGCACCTTCAACATGTAAGTCCATTAAAGGCAGAAGTTATTGGAGATAGCTTAGATATTCTTATTGTAAGAGAACTTACAAGTGGTATTTATTTTGGGAGGCATGAACGTACTATATGCGATAATCCAAAAGATACATATGCGGAGGATGTTGAGTACTACAATGTAGGTGAAATTGAACGTATTCTTAGAGTAGGTTTTGATTCAGCTATGAAAAGGAATAAGAAGGTTGTAGTAGTAGATAAGGCTAATGTGCTTGCTACTTCTAAGCTCTGGAGAGAAGTAACACAAGAGGTAGCAAAGGATTATGAAGAAGTAGATTATAGTTTTATGTATGTAGATAATGCAGCGATGCAGCTTGTGGCGAACCCTAAACAGTTTGATGTCATCATTACAAGTAATATGTTTGGGGATATTTTATCTGATGAAGCAAGTATGCTGACAGGTTCTATAGGAATGTTAGCATCTGCAAGCTTAGGTGAAGGCGCTCTAGGACTTTATGAACCGAGTCATGGTAGTGCACCTGATATAGCTGGGCAGAATAAAGCTAATCCTATTGCAACTATTTTATCGGTGGCTATGATGTTACGCTATTCGTTAGGACTTGAGAGTGAGGCGCAGGCTATTGAGAAAGCAGTAGAATGTGTACTAGATAAAGGATATCGTACAGATGATATTATGAGTGAAGGCTATAAGTATGTAGGCACTAAAGAAATGGGCAGTTATATTTGTGAAGCTATTAAGTTAGGAAACGAATAGAGGAGGGCTTAAAATGAGTCAAAGAATAATTTATTTAGATGGGAATTATGTAAGAGAAGAAGAAGCAAAGATTTCTGTATTTGACCATGGTGTACTTTATGGTGATGGTGTATTTGAAGGTATTAGAGTTTATAATGGACGTGTTTTTAAATGTGAGGAACATATTAATAGACTGTACAATGCAGCTAAAGCTATTATGCTAGAGATTCCTATGAGTAAAGAAGAGATGACGGAGGTGCTTCTTGAAACTTGTAGAAGAAATCAAATTAAGGATGGTTATGTTCGCCTTGTAATAACAAGGGGTAAAGGTGACCTTGGTCTTAATCCTGTAAGCTGTAAAGTTGCATCAGTATTTTGTATTGCAGGTTCTATTACACTTTATCCAGATGAAATGTATATAAAAGGGATGCCTATTATTACAGCTGTTCAAAGAAGAAATAAAGCAACTATTGTAGATCCTCAAATTAAATCATTAAATTATCTTAATAATATACTAGCTAAAATTGAAGCAAACAGAGCGGGGGTACCAGAAGCACTTATGCTAAATCATGATGGCGTGGTAGCAGAATGTACAGGAGATAACATTTTTATTGTAAAAGATAATGTTATTTATACACCTCCTATCTACATAGGTATATTAGATGGTATTACAAGAAATACAGTCATTGAATTAGCTAAGGAACTTGGATATGAAGTAAAAGAAAGTGAGTTTACACTTTTTAATGTTTATAGTGCAGATGAATGTTTCTTAACGGGTACAGCTGCAGAAGCTATTCCTGTTACAAATGTAGATGGGCGTATTATTGGTAATGGGGAGGCAGGCCCTGTTACAACAAGACTTCTTGAAGCGTTTAAAGCATATGCAAATAACAATGGGAGAGATATTTACTAGAAGAGGCCTAAAATAATATGATAAAAATAAAAGTGACATGTATTTTCTAAGTATAGGGAGTAACATGTCACTTTTTAAATAGATTTAGAGTTCTTCTATAAAACTAGGATTTGGGAAAGGGATATGTGCAATGTCTTCAAGAATTGTACTAGTGTTTTCGTCTAATCTAAAGAGAGTAACTTCATTAGAGTTTTGATTGCAGACCATGAGTAGTTTTCCATCATGTGTACAAGTTATATGTCTAGGCCATATGCCTCCACAGGGATATATATTAAGTTTTTTTAGAGAGCCATCAACTTGAATTTCAAAACGCGTAATGCTATTATGCCCTCTATTGGCAGCTAATAGATATTTTTGGTTAGGTGTAATGATGCAATTAGAGCAGTAGCTCGTACCTTCATAATCTATAGGAAGGGTGGTTATTTCTTGCAGAATCTGAAGTGTACCTGTAGATGGGTCCTGTTGAGTAACAAAAATTTTATTAGAGTATTCTGTAATAATATAGCCTATAGATAATGTAGGGTGGAAGATGATATGTCTTGGACCATTTCCGCTAGGAAGGTATAGAGAAGAAAAGTTTGTATTTGATATAAGAGCACCGTTCTCTACTTTATAACAATAAATTTGGTCAGTATGGATATTAATAGCATATAGAAAATTTTCATTAGAATCCATTTGAGTACAGTGGGCTCTGGAAAGGCCATCTTTAGGAAGAGCAGGCAAATGAATTAAACTTTTGAGAGCGGTGAACTTATGGTTTAAGACACCTACACTAAAAATGTGGCCTGTTTGGTAACAAGCACCGAATAAAGTACGATGCTTAGGTGAATAACTAATGTGGCATAATCCACCACCTTCAAATGCTAATTGATCGAGGAAGCAAAGTTGGTTATCCTCAAATAAATACATTTGAATTTGAGCTTTATTATCGACTTCACTAAGCGTAAATAGTAAGTTGTGTAAATGACAAGCGAATGATGGATTTATAGAGTTAAGTTCTGTGATTTGAGTAAGAGAATGATTGGAAAGAGAGAAGATTTTAAGAGAAGGGTAATCTTCTAGGTTATAACCAGTCATAAGTAGTGAATACATAGTGGAGGCCTCCTAAGTAATAAATATTTTTAAAGTAAGTATAGCATAAGAATAGAGCAAGTTATAAAAAATGAAAAAAATGAATTTAAAACAAAATAAAATTGCAAAAACAAACTATTTTGTTATAATATTATATAATTTATCTTATAAATAGTACAGCATAAGGAAATAGAGGGAGTGGAAAATATGAGAAGTGATGTTGTAAAAAAGGGCCCAGATAAGGCGCCTCATCGTTCATTATTTAAAGGAATGGGATATATTGAAGAAGAAATTAATCAACCTCTAATTGGGATTGTAACTGCTAAAAGTGAAATTGTTCCAGGACATATGCATCTTGATCGTATTACAGAAGCTGTAAAAGCTGGTATCCGCATGGCAGGTGGCACACCAATTGAAATACCTGCTATTGGAGTATGTGATGGAATTGCTATGGGACATGAAGGAATGAAGTATTCTCTTGTAACACGTGAACTTATAGCAGATTCTATTGAATGTATGACAATGGCACATGGATTTGATGGATTAGTGCTTGTACCAAACTGTGATAAAATTGTTCCAGGTATGCTTATGGGAGCAGCTAGGATGAACTTGCCAACAGCAGTAGTAAGTGGTGGGCCTATGCTTGCAGGGACAGTAGGTGGAAAAAAAGTAAGTTTATCTTTAATTTTTGAAGCAGTAGGTGCTTATAACACAGGTAAAATTTCTAAAGAAGAGCTTTATGAATATGAAGAGCATACCTGTCCAGGATGTGGATCCTGTTCAGGAATGTTTACAGCTAATAGTATGAACTGTATGAGTGAAGTATTAGGGATCGCTTTACCGGGAAATGGAAGTATACCTGCTGTTTATGCAGAACGTATCAGGCTTGCTAAGAGAACTGGTATTACTATTATGAAAATGGTACAAAAAGATATTAAAATTTGCGATATCTTAACAGAAAAAGCTTTTGAAAATGCTTTGACTGTGGATATGGCATTGGGCTGTAGTACAAATACTATGCTTCATTTACCTGCTATTGCACATGAAGCAGGCGTCAAGATTAATTTAGATCTGGCTAATGAAATTAGTAGCCGTACGCCAAACCTTTGTAAGCTCGCACCAGCAGGGCCACATCATATGGAAGACCTTTATCAAGCAGGTGGTGTTGCTGCGGTTATGAAAGAACTTACTAAAAAAGAACTTCTTAATGAAGAACTTATAACCGTAACAGGTGAAAGTGTGGGAGAAAATCTTAAATCTGTAGTTAATAAAAATGAACAGGTTATAAGACCTATCCAGAATCCATACAGTACTACAGGTGGGATTGCTGTACTTAGAGGCAACTTAGCTACGGATACATGTGTTGTAAAACGTTCAGCTGTAGCAAAAGAAATGATGCAGCATACAGGTCCTGCTAAAGTATTTAATAGTGAAGAAGAAGCTAAAGTGGGCATTACAAGTGGTAGGATAGAAAAAGGTGATGTTGTCGTTATTAGATATGAAGGGCCAAAGGGAGGACCAGGTATGCGAGAAATGCTTTCACCTACAGCAGTGCTTGCAGGCATGGGGCTAGATAAGGATGTAGCACTTATTACAGATGGACGTTTTTCAGGTGCTACAAGAGGTGCATGTATTGGACATGTATCACCAGAGGCTGCAGAAGGTGGACTAATTGCACTTGTAGAAAATGGAGATTTGATTCAAATTGATATGGAAGCATGTAGCATTGAACTTTTAGTAGATGAAGAAACTATCGAGCAAAGACGTAAGTCATGGGTGAAACCAGAACCAAAAGTAAATCATGGATATTTAGCACGCTATGCTAAATTGGTTACATCTGCAAATACAGGAGCGATTTTTAAAGCGTAAGGGAGGGGAAACATGAAGCTTAATGGTTCACAAATATTAATGGAATGTTTATTAGAACAAAGCGTTGACACAGTATTTGGCTACCCAGGAGGCTCCGTTCTTAATATATATGACGCTTTATATGAGTACAGTGAGCGTATTCATCATATATTGACTGCCCATGAGCAAGGTGCGGCACATGCAGCGGATGGATATGCAAGAGCTACCGGAAAAGTAGGTGTTTGTATTGCCACATCAGGGCCAGGAGCAACGAACTTGGTAACGGGAATTGCTACAGCTTATATGGATTCTGTCCCTCTTGTAGCAATTACAGGAAATGTAGGAAAACCACTTTTAGGAAAAGATAGTTTTCAAGAAGTGGATATTACAGGTGTAACAATGCCTATTACTAAACATAACTATATCGTTAAGGATGTAAGGAAGCTAGCAGATACTATTAGAGAAGCCTTTTATATTGCTAGTTCCGGAAGGCCGGGGCCAGTACTTATAGACATTCCTAAAGATATTACAGCTGCTGAATGTGAGTATACTTATGAAGAGCCTAAAAAGATACATAGAAAGGTATGTACAATTAAGCAGAAGGATATCGATGAAGCTGTAAAACTTATGAAAAAAAGTAGGAAACCGCTTATTTATAGTGGAGGTGGCATTATTAGTAGTGGTGCTCACAAAGAGCTTATAGAGTTTGCAGAAAAATTCCAAGTACCTGTTGCTACTTCACTTATGGGGATAGGTGGTTTTCCGGAAACACATAGATTATCTACAGGACTTATTGGAATGCATGGAAGCAAGGCTTCTAATATGGCAGCTACAGAATGTGATCTTCTTATAGCAGTAGGTGCGCGTTTTAGTGATAGGGTAACAAGTAGTGTAGGAACCTTTGCACCACATGCTAAAATTATTCATATTGATGTGGACCCAGCAGAAATTAGTAAAAATGTGGCGAGCTATACAGCCATTATAGGGGATGCAAAAGAGATTTTAATAAGTCTTATAGAATTAGTAGGACAGAGAGATCATACAGAATGGCTTGAAGAAGTCGCACACTGGAAAGAAGAGTTTGGATTTGACTATCAAAGAGATAGCAGTTTGCGTCCACAATTTATTATGGAAGAGATTTATAAGCAAACAGAAGGCGAAGCAATTATTACAACAGAAGTAGGCCAGCATCAGATGTGGGCTGCTCAGTTTTATAAGTATACCACACCACGTACTTATATTTCATCAGGAGGATTAGGAACCATGGGGTATGGAACGGGTGCTAGTATAGGAGCACAGATTGCTAGAGCTGATAAGCGTGTAGTACATATAGCAGGAGATGGCTCTTTTAGAATGAACTGTAATGAGCTTTCTACAGTGGCATACTATAATGTTCCGGTTATTATTATAGTAGTGAATAATAGTGTGCTAGGTATGGTAAGGCAGTGGCAGACTATTTTCTATGGTGGGCGCTATTCGCAAACTAATTTAGATAGAGGTCCTGATTTTGTAAAACTTGCAGATGCTTATAATATTAAAGGGTATGATATTTTCACGCAGGAAGATTTTAAAGAAGCTCTTCAAGATGCATTAAAACATAATAGACCAGCTCTTCTTAATTGTCATGTAGGAGAAGATGAAAAGGTATTACCTATGGTAGCACCTGGGGCACCTATTAATGATTTGATATTAGAATAATGAGATGAAGCAAGTTCTTTCTGATAAAAGAGCTTGCTTTTTGTTTCGTGCTAAGTGTCAGTTTTTTAGGGATATGAAGGTTTAGTGTTCTTTGTAAAGTGGAATATATTTTATATAAAAATATAAAATATTGAAAATATAAAATATAATTGT
>OBXC01000640.1_pt1 | contig 24439 bp, 27 predicted proteins | sample 1538111 | NCBI WGS metagenome assembly OBXC01 (sample SAMEA2580137, study PRJEB22360) | human gut metagenome | biome: human gut; feature: human-associated habitat; material: faeces | place: Denmark | collected 2008/2010
ATCAGATTCATTAAAAAATGTCCGAAAAAGTGTCTTAATTTATGAGACCATTATACTCGATATCGAAAAATTATGTAAAAATACATCTATAATTCCTCTGAAGAATGTTTTTTTAGAACATTCTTCAGAGGCGTTCTTTTACAACGTTTATCTAAATATATGTTTGATAGGTTCTTGTTTTTTAGAAATGTGAAAAATTTAAATTTCCTGAAAATAAAAAATTGATATGTTTTCAATTATTTTAATTGATCTTCTGTTTCTTGAAGCAATTCACCTGTTTCCAAATCATACTCTTTCGTTGAATACGTTCCGATACACTCTTCTTCATTCTGATATACAGATTTTGTATACTGTCCTATTACAATAGCCTTTTTCTTTGTCTTATCATAATCTATATATTTCATTGCAGGGGAATAACCGTCTTTGTAATTCTCATAATCCAGAACGACACTATTTTCCTCGACTGCTTCCATATTAATTTCATGTAGCATTTCAGGTGTTAAAGCATTTCCCCTTCCCTCAAAAACTTTTCCTTCATGCAATTCATAATGATTAGACGTAGGAATATCATAATAATACATATCCCAATAAGAGTCTTGACCTCTTGGATCGGTGTCAACCATATAAGTAATTCCGTCTCCGACTATAAGCTCATCGTCCGTTCGAATTCCATCTCCGTTTAAATAATAACCATCTGGGGTAAAGGTATCGTGTAGCATTACGCCATCTTCATTTAAATAATAATTATTTCCGTCTGCTTCAATCCAGCCTATTTGCATCCAGCCTTCTTTATCAAAATGATACATTTCTCGATCCAGAAATAACCATGTATCTGTGGCAAATGCCCCATCTTCATATTGATAATGCCAACCTTCATCTGCTTGTACCCAGTTTCCCTTCGGATTTTTCTCAGACTGAGGAAGTGATGTGTTTTCATACGGTTCATATGGTTCATACTGATATTGGTTATCTGTTTTTTTCGGATTTTCTTCCGGATTTTTTCCTTTCCACAAGATAACAAATATCAAACAACATATAAGTCCAATGCTAACTACACCAATAAGTTTTTTCATGCGTGTCATTTTCTCCGACCCCTTTACTTTAAAAACGATTTTATAATAAGTTTAATTTATTTTACATAATATCTTCAAATATATCAACTACTTTTGTTATATCTTGATTACTTTGTAAATCGATGCAATCATATTCCAAAAGTCCATTAGCAATGTATGAACAAACTCTAACAACTGTAGGATTATTTTCTACCATTGCAATTATATCAAAATACTCTTCGTATTGTTTATCAGAATAATATGTGTCAAATGTAGCACTATTCTTTTCAACCTCAGCAAAATTGATTTCTGCCAAACGACTTTTGTCAATTAGATTTCTTTTAAACACGTATTCTTCATGTTTCTTATCATAAACAATCTTATCTGTTGTCTCATACCCATTATATTCTAACACATATAACTCTATAGGACTTCCGTCACCTTTATAAACATACCCCTCGGGAATATATAGCTCTTCGTTTCCTTTAATCGTATATGTATCTGAAATTTTAGTATTTTTGTTTCCAGCAATAACAACATTCCCTTTTTTAATTGGAGCATAATTTGAATATCTTTTTTGAGCCGTATTCACCGCATCATATAAACTCTTACCATTCATCATTTCCTTGAAAATTAACTTTGAAACACTTCGATCACCCTGTACTTTCGAAGCAATTTTGTATGCAAAACTTGCTTTCGCTCCAGCTTTAACAGCAGCAGTTGCCATGCTATATCCCGTTTGATTAGGTAATCCGCAATAACATGCAAAGAAAAAAGCAACCTTAGTATTATTCATTTCCATATTTTTCAATTCTGACGGAGAAATTGAAGATCCACCTCCCAAAGACATACCGTTTCCACTTGTCAGTCCATGACCACTGTAATAAAATATGCCTCGGTTTAAATTATTTATTTTAAAAAGATTATTAGTTGATGTAAAAGACGACTTTGTAAAATTATCATATTGTTCAATTTTATAGTCATCTCTTATTAAACCGGAAACTAAATCTCCATCTGGTAAAGTATTAATATTATTACTGCCATAGTTCTTTGTATAAATTGCTGCTGCTAAAGATGCGTCATATGTTAATGTTCCACTACTATTAAAATAATAATCAATATTGGAAATTCTCTTATTTCCAGTCACCATAACGCCATTTGTGTCAAACCAATAATATTTTCCATCAATTATTTCCCATCCTTGACGCATGTACCCTAAACCATCATTTCCAAACCAATACCATTTTCCGTTCAGTTATTTCCAACCTGTCTGCATACATCCATTTTCATCAAACCAATACCATCTGCCATCGATTATTTCCCATCCTTGACGCATGTACCCCAAACCATCATTTCCAAACCAATACCATTTTCCGTTTAGTTGTTTCCACCCTGTTTGCATACATCCATTTTCATCAAACCAATACCATCTGCCATCGATTATTTCCCATCCTTGACGCATATACCCCAAACCATCATTTCCAAACCAATACCATTTTCCGTTCAGTTGTTTCCACCCTGTTTGCATATATCCATATTCATCGAACCAATACCATCTGCCATCAATATACTCCCAATCATTGACGGTATAAGTTCCATCTGTATGTTTATACCACCATTTTCCACTTGAAGAATTCTGAATCCAAGTTCCTCCTGAAACTCTCTCTTCATAAGCATTAACTTCTGCATTGGTAATTACAGGAGCAACTCCAGAAGCTATCGTAATTCCTAAACACGCTACTAAAAATCTCTTACATTTTTTCATATACCTCATCTCCTTACCCAGTAATTAAATAAAAGTTTTGATAAACCGTCTAAATCATAATGACATTTTTTGTACCAGCTTTTATGTGATTTTCAGCAAGAAGTATAACATCAGTATTATTAGTTTATGTTAAAATAATATTGGTATTTATAATATTTTCGTTAATAAAGATTTGCTTGCCATAACCGTTGTTTTTATTGTAAATTTTGTTGTTAAAAAAAGTATTTGACACAGTTTTTTGTTTATTATCAGCTAGGGCTGGCACAGTTAAAATTATTTTTTTCATATACATACAGATTATTAAAAATCCTTCTTTTATAGAGAAGTAATACTTTTAACTTATTCTCTATAGCGTATGCGAATTTTTATAGTTTTCTCTTTTTTTACTCCATTCCTGAGCTAGTCGTAACACCTCTTCTGGTATTTTAGGCTCATAAAAATTAATTGGTATACTCCTTCCCACACTTTGGATTGAAATCTGTTTCATCCAATTTTGTACTCGTTTTGCCATACTCTCTGCAAAGCTTTTTTTCATTTTTAATCTTCCTCCTTTCCAATATAACGGTTATTGTTTCTGTAAACACCACAACTGTCAATATACCCCTCAATTTAGAATAAAAATAAGCAGTAGTCATAAAACATATAGCCAATAGTACCGTAAAGATTTTCTTTTTTATTATTACTTTTGGGAGTAGCTGAATTCCTTTGTCAGTAAATTGTGGAGCTATACGACTCAAAATGAAAAGGCAGTATATCCCCAACCATAATACTTGCATTCTACTTAACTGCAAATATTCATTAATAAAAATTCCTATCCCCCATACACCAACCATTGCAAATAAACATCCCAAACCAGTTTTAGCATGGATACCTCCAGCCTGTGACCTCAAAATTGAAAATGCCAATAAAAAAATTACTGTTTCTATAGTTTTGTTACAAATAGTTCCTACACTAATCAGTACAAGAGTTTTAATGAAAAATTCTAATAATATTTCAATTCCATAATTGATAATAACATTGTGCTCTTGTTTCTGTGGTGAATATTTATTTAAAAAAACACCTATTTTTATTGCAATTTTTTCTACCATACTCTTTCTTGTCTTCCTTAGTTATTATGGTATAATAATAACACAATAGATTACTAGTAACACAATTTTTCTTAAACGTTAAATTTACTTCCTAAACGTATATATTTACCGAGAATTTATTTGAGAGGGGAATACTTTTGATTATTATATATAATATAATTGCTATTTGTACTTATTTCTTTAATATTACAAACTTATTGCCATTTAAACTTACAAAAAAACAAAATTTTTATTATATCACATTATTATCCATAACATTTTTTCTTTTTACACCAATTATTCCACAATATATGACGATTTTACTTACAATTTGTACCAGCTTATTTTTATGTCTATATATGAAAAAAAGAGAGATAGGTATTTTTGTCGCTCTATTTGGATATTTTTACGGTATTACTTTAAACAATGTGTTGCTCTTTTTCTATAGTAAATATATAGATCCGAATATTTATAGTCGACAGTATCCATTTACATTTATGACCATCTTTTTTCTTATTTTATTTATTACAACAAAGTTTCTGGCTTGGTTTTTATATAAGAAAATCAATTTATTTGGATTTTTTTCTATTAATAAGCTTTTTGTTCCCTTAATACTCAACTTAGGACTTTGTATAACACTTTGTGTTTTTAATATTGCAATGGGGAATATAATTGGTTATAGTCATAAGATTATCCGTTTTAACACTTTCATCTTTTTTGCATATTTTTGTGTATCATCCTTCCTGTTATATTTGGTTTATCAAGATACAAAAAAATTAGAACAGGAAAAACAGTTAGAGAAAGAAAATAAGATGTTATCCGGATATATAATAGAATTAGAGAAATCCTATGCAGCTGTCCGAAAGCTAAAGCATGATTATGATAACATACTAATAAGTATTGGAGAATATATAGAGTCAAATAATTTATCCGCATTGAAAGCTTATTTCAATAAAGAAGTTCTTCCATACAGTAAACAGTACTCTTACAACTCCGGTTTTTCACAACTGTCTAATCTGGAAATCCCTGAGTTAAAGAGCCTTTTTGCAGCTAAACTTTTTCAAGCAAGCAATACAGGAATAGCTGTACATCTGGAAATTTATAGTCCTATAACAAGTTTTTCAAAACCTTTAATCCATTTTGTACGTATCCTAGGTATCTTTTTGGATAATGCCATAGAAGCAGCAGCTCAAACTCAGGAAAAAAGACTTAATATTGCGTTGATAAAAAAAGAGTCTAATATTACAATTATTATAAAAAACACGACACAACCACTCCCCTTTCCTTTATCAGATCTATGTAAATCATCTTGCACCACGAAAGGAGCTGGTCGTGGATTAGGGCTTGGAAATGCTCAGGATTTGATTTCCAAACATCCTGAGGTTCTCTGGACAACATTATATGAAAATAATGAATTTATACAAAAATTAGAAATACAGGAGAACCATCTATGATACCAATTTATATATGTGAAGACAATACTGTAGAGCTGGCAGTTATAAAAAAAATTATTACCAATTTATTGTTTATAGAAGACTATGATATGAACATTGCTTGTTGCACTACGAAACCGGAAGACATTTTATCCTTTTTAAGACCTAATATGCCCGTAGGTATTTATTTTTTTGATATTGATTTACGAACAGATATAAATGGATTGGCACTTGCAGAAAAAATAAGGGAATATGATCCTTCTGGCTATATTATTTTTATTACTTCTCATACAGACATGTGGAGATTAACCTTTGAATATAAAGTGTCAGCTCTGGATTTTATTGAAAAATGTGAAACAAAATATTTGGCACAAAAAATTGCTCCCTGTTTAAGTGCAATCTGGAAGCAATACGGAAAGCTAAATCTCCAGCTTAAGAAGACTGTCCCTATACAGATAAATGGAAGAATTTTGCATAAAGATATAGATGAGCTTCTTTACATGGAAGCCACACCACCGCATCGTATAAAATTTTGTACCGCTACACAAGTTCACTTTTCCGTAGGAAATTTAAACGAATTTGAAAAATTACTTCCTGATTATTTTTTTAGATGTCATCGATCATTTATCATCAACCTAAAAAATATTATTTTCTATGATGAAAAAAAGCAGATTGTTTATTTTACAAATCAATCATCTTGTCCTGTTTCTGTCAGAAAAAGAAAAGCTTTAAAAGATGCCTTAAATAACATTTAAAAAAACAAGGATATATCCTAATTCATGTTAAGATAGTATCCTTGTTTTCTATTTTCTGTTAAAAGGCTTTTAAATTTTTCTATATTAGCTCTTTATCCCACTTTCGTTCCCATATAATAAAAGCCGCGGCATTCATCTAAACGAACCTGACAAAGCTGTCCGATTAAGGAAGTATCTCCCTCAAAATGCACCAGCAGATTGTTGGAAAGACGTCCGGTCATCAAATGCTTGTCTTGACTGTTTTGTTCCTCTACCAGAACTTCCATGACCTTTCCGGTATCTCTTGCAGACATTTCTCTGCCAATGGTCTGTACGGTTTCCAGAAGGCGGTTAAAACGGTCTTTTACTACATCCTCCGGCACTTGATTTTCCATAACGGCAGCAGGTGTTCCCGTACGTTTGGAGTAAATAAAGGTAAAGGCACTGTCATAGCGAACCTTCTTTACTACGTCAACGGTTTCCAGAAAATCTTCTTCTGTTTCTCCCGGAAATCCTACAATAATATCTGTGGTAAGAGAAATATCAGGAATGGCTGTTCTGATTTTTTCTACCAGATTTAAGTATTTTTCCTTGTCATATCTGCGGTTCATCTTCTGCAAGATATCGCTGCTTCCTGACTGTAAAGGAAGGTGGAGATGCTTACAGATTTTTTTGCTGTTTTTCATAACTTCAATGAGCTCGTCAGATAAATCCTTTGGATGAGAAGTCATAAAGCGAATACGTTCTAAGCCTTCGATTTTCTCAATTTCCGTAAGAAGCTGGGCAAAGGTCATTGGCTCGTCTAAATTCTTTCCGTAGGAATTTACATTTTGTCCCAAAAGCATAACTTCCACAACGCCGTCTTTTACCAGACGTTCAATTTCTCTTACGATATCTTTCGGATTTCTGCTGCGTTCTCTTCCTCGCACGTAAGGCACAATACAATAGCTGCAAAAGTTGTTGCAGCCAAACATAATATTGACACCGGATTTGAATGGATATTTTCGCTCTACCGGAAGGTCTTCCACGATTTTGTCTGTGTCCTTCCAGATATCAATAATCATACGGTCAGAATGCAGAGAAGAAACCACTAACTCTGCGAATTTATAAATATTATGGGTACCGAAAATCAGATTGACAAAGGAATAGCTTTTTTTCAGCTTTTCCACTACCTGCGGCTCCTGCATCATACAGCCGCATAAGCCAATCATCATGTGCGGATTTTTCTTTTTCAGACTGTGAAGATACCCCAGTCGTCCGTATACACGGAGATTTGCATTTTCTCTTACAGTACAGGTGTTGTAAATTACGAAATCTGCGTTTTCGTCAGGAACCTCCACATAGCCGATGCGTTCTAAAATTCCTACCAGTTTTTCAGAGTCTCTGGCATTCATCTGGCAGCCGAAAGTCGTAATATTGGCAGTAAGCGGTCTTCCCAGTTTTTCAGACTGTTCTTTTACAAGTTGACGTGCTTTCTTCATAAACCAATACTGACGCTGAGGTTCTTCCACGGGAGCTTCCTGACTTAAATCCATAGCGTCAATTATGTTTTCCATTTCATCATTAAATAAAAGTGTTGTATTTTCCATTAAATTCATCCTTTAATTGATTATTCTTGTTTCTGTAATTACTTTGTCGGGAAAAATATCCGTAGCTTCCGCAGGTACTTCTTCTACAATCTGGAAGTCAAAAGCTACGGCTGCTGTTTTGTGTTTTCTATGTATGGACAAATAGCGGTCATAAAAACCCTGTCCATAACCGGCTCTGTGACGGTTTTCGTCAAAGGCAACGCCGGGAACAATTAAAAAAGCATCCTCATCTTTTGCTTCTTCTCCCCATGCAGGCTCCGGTATCTGGAAATACCCCGGTTCTAACTGCTCAAAGCTTTCCAGATAATAATATTTCATTTCATGAGCGCCGGTTACTTTTGGAACGGCCACTCGTTTCCCGGCTTTCCATGCAGCTTCAATCATGCCTCTTGTAACGACTTCTTTATTGTAGTCTACATAAGCGTAGATACAGTCTGCTTCCTGAAACTCCGGAAGAGAGATAAGGGTTTCACAGATTTTTTCGCTGCATTTTTCAGCTTCCTGCTGGGTAAATTCTTTTCGTTTTCCGAAAATATATCTTCTAATTTCCTTTTTTTCTGCCATATTTCTCACCTAAATTGATAATCGTTCCATCTTTTTCCTGAATGTCAATATTATCTAACTGTGCACGCATATTCATGCGGATTGCCGCAATGTATTCAGCACGGAGTTTTCTCTGCTCCTCTTTTTCTTCCGGTGTTAAACCTTCTCCTTTTGATTTTCTTGCTAATTCGTTAATACGGTTAATGGTGTTTTGATCCATCGTGGTTTCTTTTCTCCTTTGCTTATAGATTTTCAAATAATTTCTGTAAAATATCCTGTTCTTTTTTATCTGCCAGAAAAAGTGTTCCGTACTTTCTGCCCTGCATGATTTTATGTATGACATGGAAGTCTGCGCCGTTGGCAATGACCATGTCTGCTCCTGCACCGGTTGCAATACGGGCAGCGGAAAGTTTGGTAGCCATTCCTCCTGTTCCCACGCTGCTGCCGGTAGAGCCTTTTCCCATTTCCATTAAATGATTGTCCAGCTTTTCTACCACGTCAATAAATTCTGCGTTTGGATTGACATTGGGATCGTCGGTAAACAAACCGTCAATGTCAGAGAGCAGAATAAGCATATCTGCATCGACCAAAGCGGCAACTAAGGCAGAAAGCGTATCGTTGTCACCGAAGGTGTTGACAAATTCGATTTCGTCGGTGGAGACCGTGTCGTTTTCATTTACAACAGGAATTGCCCCCATGTCCAAAAGGCTCTGAAAAGTATTTCTGGCATTTTCTCTGGTAATGTCGTTTACCATGGTGTATTTGGTAATCAATACCTGCGCTGCTGTCTGACTGTATTCTGCAAATAGCTTCTGATAAATCATCATCAGCCTTGCCTGTCCGATGGCTGCGCATGCCTGTTTTTCAGAAAGACGGGAAGGCTTTTCCTGTAAGCCCATGGCAGCACGACCTACGGCAATAGCGCCGGAAGACACTACAATGACTTCTTTCCCCTGATTGTGCAGGTCTGCCAGTTCCCGAACCAGTATTTCCAGCTTAATTAAGTCCAGCCGTCCGGTTTCTTTATGCGTCAGTGATGAAGAACCGATTTTGATTACAATTCTTTTTTTATCTTTTAATTTTTCTCTGATATTCATGTATTTTCCCTCTTTGGTTCATTTTCACATCATTTTATATTACACTATTTTTGTCTATAAGTCCAGACAGGGATTTTAACGCATTTTAGCTGGAATAATTCTCCAAAAAGTTGTAAAGCTCGTCAATGGTTTCCACCTGCTTTCCCAGTAAAACTTCACTTTGCAGTTCTTGTGGCAGAGCTTCCAGCGGAATGTCGGTATATTCAAAAACCTGATTTTGAGAGTTTTCATATACAACGATATACCCCTCCTCTACCTGAAGCTGGTAGCCTGCTTGTTTTGCAGGAGCTTCCTCCTGTCTGAAAACCACTTTATCTGTTCCGTAGGAATGAAGCTTAAAAGAGTCCTTTTGCAGGATACCATTCTGATAGTGTTCCAGAACAAAGGTCTTGTTTTTATAATTGACGGCAGGCACGGAAGCCTGCTGCTTTGCAGAGGCATTGGTTTCCTCTAAAGCATAAATCCTGTCTTTTAAATCCGTAATCTGATAAGTAATCAGAAAACCCACAGTAAAGAAAAGCACAATAAGAAAACAGCCGACACCATAGATTATTCTTTTCATAAGAACCTCCTTATTTTGAATACTTATAGTATCGGCTAAATTTCCTGTTCTATTCACTTTTCTTAGCGGGTAATTCCAAGGTTTTCCAGAATTTCTTCCTGCTTTCTTTCCATTTCTTTTGCTTCCTCAGGCTCCATATGGTCGTAGCCCATCAGATGCAGCATGCTGTGAGCAATTAAAAAGGCAAATTCTCGTATCTGCCCATGCCCGTAGCTTTCTGCCTGCTCCTGCATTCTGGGAATACAAATCATAATATCGCCTAAAATCAATTCTCCGCTTTCCGGATGAAAACAGGTATCATCTTCCTCTGCGAAAGAGAAATCCGCAGGAGTTGTAAAATCCAGCATGGGAAAAGAAAGAACGTCTGTCACACGGTCAATATTTCGAAATTCTCTGTTTGTCTGCTGAATTTCCTCGTTTCCGGTTAAAACAAGGTTAATTTCTGTTTCATAGGGGCAGCCTTCATAGTCAAGGGCAGCTTCCATTACTTTTTTTGCCAGTTCCTCGTAATCAAAATCCAAAGTTCCTTCATATTCCATTTCTAAATTCAGTGTCATCGTTCTTTCCTCCTGTCTTTGCGAGGCTTCTTTTCTCTTTTTTCGTTTGCTTCTTTTTTCTCGTAAGCGTCATAAGCCTGCACAATTTTCTGCACCAGTGGATGACGTACCACATCCTTGTTGGTTAATTCGCAAAAGGCAATGTCCTCTACTTTTTTCAGTACGTGAAGGGCAACGTCCAGACCTGATTTAGCGCCGGAAGGTAAATCCTTTTGGGAAAGGTCTCCGGTGACAATAACTTTTGAGCCAAATCCAATACGGGTAAGGAACATTTTCATCTGGGCAGGTGTGGTGTTCTGAGCCTCGTCTAAGATAATAAAGGCATTATCCAGTGTTCGCCCTCTCATATAGGCAAGGGGCGCTACTTCAATCAAGCCCTTTTCCATATTTTTTGCAAAGCTTTCCGCTCCCATGATTTCATAAAGGGCATCGTATAAAGGTCGAAGATATGGATCAATTTTACTTTGCAAATCTCCGGGAAGAAATCCCAGCTTTTCCCCTGCTTCAATGGCAGGTCTTGTCAAAATAATTCTGCCTACCTCATCGTTTTTAAATGCGGTGATTGCCATTGCCATAGCAAGGTAGGTCTTTCCTGTTCCCGCAGGACCAAGACCGAAGACAATCATTTTTTTACGGATTGCATCGATATACGCCTTTTGCCCCAAGGTTTTCGGTTTAATGGGACGTCCGTTTAAGGTATGGCAAATACATTCCTTATCTATTTCTGTAATTACAGAAGTTTTTTCTTCGGCCGCAAGAGCCAGCGCATAATTTACATTCTGCTGGGTAATGGTATTTCCTTTTTGAGACAGTGTCAGAAATTCCTGTATGATTTTCACTGCCTGTTGGCAGGCTGTCATAGGACCTAAAATACGAAGCTGCCCGTCTCTGGAGATAACCGTAACCCCCAGTGTCTTCTCTATTTTTTTCATGTGCTCGTCAAACTGCCCGAATACATTCCTCTCGTGCTCTGCGGGCAATTCTATTTTTTCTTCACAAATATTACTCATTAATGTCAAAATTCCTTTCTGTTTGCTGCGGAAGAATGTCTGTGGGAACTTTCTTCCCTGTTTTTTCAACAGCCAAAAGTGTTCCGCTGGCTGTGCAGACATTTTTTTGTATGTTTATTTTAACATGATTTTCGGATATTTGAACCCCTTTTTCCTCTAAACTTTTTAAAAGTACCTGTAAATGACGCTGTACTTTTTCCTTTGCCTCTTTTTCAGTATAGACAAACTTCTGTGTTTCATATTCATAATCGGTGCTGGTTCCGTAAAAAATAGGAAGCTTAAAGTTTTCCGTAAGACGCAGTTGTTTTAAATTTGTGGTAGTATCAAAGGTTTCCCATGAAGATTTTCTCTTGAAATCAAAATAATAGTCCCCCACTTGCAGAAGATACCCCTTTCTCTGCTTTCCTGTGTACACCGGCTTTTGATATGTCATAGAGAATTGCTGATAATATTCTAGCGGATATTCTACATAAATGTCTGCATCTGCATCTGTATATTCATACTTTTCCACTTCCTTGCTGTCATTTAAAATATCCAGACGTCCGCTTACCAAAAGCTCACCCTTTTGACAAAGCTCTCCCGCCTTTTTCATAGGAGTTCCTTTTCTGGTAACCATAGAAACAATCTTTCCTGTTTTATCCGATATCAAGTCGTAAGCGCCCTTTTCCGGTATTTTTTCCTTGTAAATATTGTCGTTTTCTTTGATTTCCAAAAACAGACGGCTTCCTGTGATTTTTGCGGAAACCCAAGTGATGTTTGGAAACTCTCCTCTTAATTTTTCTGCAATTACAGCACAGTTTAAATCTTTTTTCGCTGTTCCGTGACACACGTCAATTTCTTCCAGATACCCTAAAATGCTTTGGGTACTGTTATGTATATTTCCTTCTACATGAATATTCCAGATATAGCCGGACAGAAAAAACATAATCAGAAAGCTTAGAAAAATACCGATGAAAAATGCCTTCCTCTTTTTATTTCGATAAAAAAAGAAAGGCAGTCCATATTTTCCTGTAATCAGAACTCTTGTACCTGTTTTTTTGCAGATATTTTTCAGACGAAAAAAGTCAGGAATACTGATATTCATCTCATAAATATCGTTTTTATTTACCAAATTCCATACGGTGATTTTATGATACGCACATAAATTTAAAAATCGCTCCGGACTTTGAGTATAGGCTTTTATTCGTACATATCCTTTCCCATAATGACTCCAATCCTGCACACACAGCCTCCTTATAAGAACAAAATTTTATTGATAGTTCCGCTTATTTTCATTTCCACATCTGTGTAATAAAGAATAAGGAGATTTTTCCCCTCAATCTGAATTTTATTTCTCTTTGAAAGAAGTATAATACAAGTGTCCTGATATTGACGTATACATTTATAATTTTCAATATACAGCTCACGAGAACCTGTGAGTGTAAGAACTGCCTCTTTATAAGCTAAATCTTTTGGAATTTGTAAGGAGTCTCCTAATTTTTCTGAAAAATCTCCCAGTTTTCTTTTCACCAAAAGCCTCCTGCATAAGTTCTTATTCTAACTTATGAAATGGGACAGAAAATCATGCGGCTATTTCAGAAAAAGAATACCGAACCACAAAATCTGATTTGCACTTAAAGTAAATTCCATGTTGTATTTTTCAGCCAGCTCGCAGACAATAATTCCGTGACTTTCCACGCAGGGGTGCATTTTCTGCGGAAAACGACAGGGAGCATTAGGATAGGTGCAGACCTCGCAAATATCACAGGACTCCGTAGAAAGCGCCATACAGTCTGTGCCCTTTTCACGAACAAAGGCTTCTATGGCTGCTGTGATTTTTTCGTGCTCCTTTCTGGTAGCCAGTGTTTCCTTAAAATTGATGACATCGGATACCTCTGCAATAGTGGAAAACAGAAAACATTCTTTATAATCAAGACAGCGCTTCCTGCATTCTTCCACTGTGCCTACGGCAGGGGGACATGCCCATGTGGAGTTATAGCGCTCACATTCTTTTTCGCAAATCCATCGCACACGAAAGGAAAAATCAATTTCCTTGGGACTAAAAAAAGCATATTGATATACGGGAAACTGACAAATAAATTCTTCTAATTCTTCATGAGAAATCATGTGTTTTACTCCTTCTTCTTTTGATTTTATAATTCTTCTATGGAAATTTTACTGCCCCCTTCTCCTGCTTTTGCAGGCTCAATGAGAAGATGAACAGGGATACGGTTTTTAATTTCCTCTACGTGGGTAATCACACCGACGCTGCGCTTTTTATTTCTTATTTTTTCCAGAGCCTCCATTACGACCTCCAGACAGTTTTCATCTAAAGTCCCAAAGCCTTCATCTAAGAAAAACAGCTCCAATGGGGCTGCTCCCTTCATCTGAATTTGGGAAGATAAAGCAAGGGCAAGAGCCAAAGAAGCCATAAAGGTCTCTCCTCCGGACAGGGTGGAGGCAGGTCGTGACGCACCGCCGTTTTTGTAATCACGGATAATAAAAGCGGTATTTTCATCAATCTCCAGTCCATAAGTATTGCCTGTCATTTCTTTTAAGCCGGCATCGGCTTCTCGTGCAATATGCTCTAGGTAATAACGGGAAATATATTCCACAAAACGCTTTCCTCGAAATAGTCCTTCCAGTTCAGAGAGAATGTCCAGCTTATGGTGAATTTTTTCCAGAAGGACACAGACCTTTTCTTTTTCCTTCCATGCTGTTTTCATCTGTTCCAGCTCTTTTCGCACTGCACCAAAGCTTTTGTTTTCCTCGGTTGTTTCGGTTTCCAGTGTCTGTACTTCTTTTTCCAGCAGAGCAAATTCCCCTTGCTCCATACGCTTGCTTTTGAGCTTTTTCTTAATTTGCAAAAGCTGTTCCTGTACACGGATTTTTTCCTTTTGGAAATTTTCAAGCTTTTCTCTCATCTGAGACAATTTTTGTTCTTCCGTATGATATTTTGCAATGTAAATTTCTTCTGTAACAGAACAGCTTTTCATTTTTTCTTGTAAAAGTGCATATTTTTGTATGCTGTCTTTTTGGGAAGCTTCTGCAAGCGCCTTTACGGCAGCTAATTGTCGGGCAGCTTCTTGTTCTTCTGTGGATGCTTGCTCAAAAAGAGCTTTTGAAGTTTCATATTGTTTCTCTAAGGCAGCAATAAACGCTTCGGTTTCTTTTAATTTTTCTACAATATTTTCTTCTGTTTGAGCTTTTTCTAAAATATTTTCTTTGATTTCCAGCAGCTTTTCTTCTGCTTGCTTTTGCAGAAAGGATGCTTCTGTCTGTTGGGCTTTTAGCTCCTGGATGATGCCCTCTCCTTTTTCCCGATTTTTTATGCGGGCATCCAATTTTTGCTCTAAGGTTTCCAGCAGCTTTTGCAGTTCTTCTCTTTTTCTGTTCTTTTTCTGTAAAGCTTCATAAGCGATTTGAAAATCTTCAACCATTGCTGATTGTTTTTGTATTTCCAGTTCTTTTTCTTTTTGAAGAATTTCTTTATTTTCTGCTTCCCATTCCTGTTTTCTCTCTGTGTAACGTTTTTGCAGCCCATTGATTTCAGTTTCTTTTTTTGCCGCTTCTGTTTGGAGCTTTTGCAGTTCTTCGGTAAGTTTGGGACTGATTGGAAGATTTTCAAAAGTTACCTGCTGCTCCTGCTGCAACTGTGTCCTTAAGCCTGCAAGGGTTTCATGAATAGCTTGTATTTCTTCTTCCAAGGCTTCCTTTTGTTTTTGCAATGCCTGAATATCTTCTTTTTGCCGGAGTGTTTGTGGCTTTTCATGATGAATGCTTCCGCATACAGGACAGGGCATGCCATCTTCCAAAGAAGCTGCCAGAATAGCAGCCACATTTTCCATATAAAGCTGTTCCTGCGCTTCTTTTTTTCGCTGTATTTCTATTTGGCTTGCCTGAGCTTTTTCTATTTCCGCAGATAATTTTGCACATTTCTTTTTTTGATTTTTCCAAGCATTTTGAAGATATTCTGCTTTCTCTGCTTCTTTTTCTTTTAAACGCTGTAACAGTTCTTGCTTTTCTCTTTCTTTGTTACGGATATTTTTTATATCTTCTTTAAGCCCTTCTTCTAGGGCTGCTCTTCGGCATTTTTGTTGGTTTAAATTTTCAGTTTTTTGAAAACCGTCCATAATTATCTGCTGAATTTCTGCCGATATTGTCGTTTTTACAATTTCCTGCTGCATAGCGGTTTTCTGTAATTTTCTTGCGTCAATATCCTGTACTAAAGTTTTCATTTTTTCCTGTGCATCCAGCAGCTTTTCTGTTATTTCTTCCCTGTTCTTTTTCTGCGTATGGAAACGGTTTTTCTGTATATCTCGTTCTTCTGCAAGCTTTACTGCCTCCAAAAGATTGTTTCGCATCTGCTCAAGGACAGGCTTTTGCTCTTGTTTTCGTTCTTCTGCTTTTTGAAGCTCTAGCTGTGTAGAGATAAATGACTTTCTTTTTTCTGTCCAAAGTTCTGTAAGAGCGGCAGCTTTTTGCGTGTGGCTTTTTTCTTTGGCAATACTTTCCTGATAGTCGGAGAAATAAGGGAATATTGCATTGGCAATTTCTGCTTTTTTCAAATTTTCCTGTAAAGCAGCGATATCATCCTGCTCTTTTGTAAGGGAATTTTCCTTTTCGCAGACCGCATCATATTCTTTCCACAATAAAATTTGCCCTTTGCTGTCCTCCAGATTTTTCCGCATTTTTTTCAAGGCTGCTTCTTTTTTTGCCAGATTTTTTTCTAATTCTGTTTCTTTTTGTTCCAAAGCTTGAATTGCCTCTGTTGTAACAGCTTCATAACGGGAAAGAGCACCCTCCTGTTCTCTGCGTTTTCCTTCCCACTGCCCCGCCTGTTCTTTTACCAGAAAAGCCAGTCGTTCGCCGTATTTTTCCAAATGAAAAAGCCGTTCCAGCATTTTATTTCTTTCCATGCCTTCCAGCTTTAAAAACTCAGAAAATTTTCCCTGAGGCAGCACAACGGTACGGAAAAAATCATCTTTGGAAAGTCCCAGAATTTCCTGACATTTGGCGTTTACCGTTCCCACACGGTCTGCTAAAATCACAGGTTCTTCTTCGGTAATATCCGCAAATTTTGCGCTGTCACTGCGAATACCGCCGTCTTTTGTTCTTTTAAAGCTTCGGGCTACCAGATATTTATGCTGCTGCTTTTCCTGTATGGAAAAAATATATTCTACAAAAGCTTTGTCCGTATTTACGTTAATGTAATTGGTACTGTTTCTGGAAGTAGTGCCGTAAAGAGCCAGTGTCATACCGTCTAAAATACTGGTTTTGCCACTTCCCGTAGGACCGAAAATCCCAAAGAGTCCCTGAGAGGTCAGTTTCTCAAAATCGATTTCCTGAACCTCTAAAAAGCTATTTAATCCCTTCATTTTCATGGAAATCGGCTTCATTTTCGTCCTCCTTTGTCAAAATTTCCTGTAAGGTTTCTACGATTTCATCTTCCGGTAAAATACCTTTCTTTTCCTGATAATAATCCAGAAACAGCTCTAAGAAGCTTTTTTCCGTAAAAATAGTTCCTGTTTTTTGCGTTTCTGTTTCGGGAAAAACAGGAATAACTTCTAAAATATCTTCTTTCCTGCTTTTTAATTCCTTTAATTGTTCTTCCCGAATGTAAGTATCTGTGTAAATTTGCAGATATACATAACAGGGGCGATTTTGGTTCTCCTCACATTTTTTTAACGCTTCGTCATAGCTTTTACAAATCCACTTTTCAATAGGCTTTGGATTGTCAAAATAAAAGTCCTCTACCACAGCTTCTTTTTGCGGATGCAAAGTGACCAAGGAACATTGCTTTGCAATGACGGTTTCCTGCAAGCGATAAGGCAGAGGGGAACCGCTGTATCGAATTTTGCCGTGGCTTCCCACTACCTTTTGCGGTCTGTGTACGTGCCCTAAAGCTACATACTGCGCTTTTTGGGGAAAGATTTCCGGTGGCAGCAAATAGCTATTTCCCAGCATCATTCCCTGTTCAGAGCCGTCTTTTTTGCAGCCCAGTGTAAAAACATGGCTCATCAGTATATTTATGGTGTTATCCTCATATCGGCTTGCTTTCTTTTGGAACAATTCGCCTATTTTTGCTGCGTAATCTGCTGCCCGTTTCTCATCACTGTCTTCTTCCCGATATAAAACCTCATTTAGTGTTTTTTCACTGACATAGGGAACACAAACAAAAACGGCTTTCTCTCCTTTATGGGAAAAGGAAAATACGCCTTCCTCTAAAGACTCTATTTCAAAATTCCCGTATTTACCGGAAGGGATTTTTGTTTTCGGTGTTCCGTAAATGATAATACCGTGCTCTCTGGCAAGAGGAACAATGGCTTCCAGACGGGAGGGCTGGTCATGGTTTCCTGCAATTAAAATAACCAGACGCTGTCCCTGTCTACTCAATTCTTTTAAGGTATGGTATAAGAGCATCTCTGCTCCGGCAGAAGGATGCCCGTTGTCAAACACATCTCCGGCAATACAAACAACATCTGCATCTGTTTTGTCTGCAATGGAAACAAACTGCTCTAAAACAATCCGTTGTTCCTCCAGCCTGCTTTTTCCTTCCAGAAGTTTTCCGATATGCCAGTCTGCGGTGTGTAATATTTTCATAAAATAAACCTGCTGCTTTCTATCTAATCTTCTTTTCTTATTCTAACATTTGCCGGAAAGGAAAAAAAGAGAATAATGATTTTTTTCAAAAAAGATGTTATAATGGTAAAGCGAATGAAAATTGAGATAAGAAAGTGAGATGCAAAAATGAAAAATGATTTATTTTCCATAGGACCTTTGACCATACACAGCTATGGCTTAATGATTGCTTTAGGTATTTTAGTCTGTGTTTTCATGGGCATGTATCGTGCAAGAAAATACGGCTATAAAGACGAGGCTGTTCTGGACATTGCTATTTTCGGTATTTTAAGCGGATTTGTGGGAGCAAAGCTTTTATATGTTTTTGTAGAATTTGACCGTTTTCTGGAAAATCCTATGGATGTGCTGGGCTCAGAAGGATTTGTAGTTTACGGAGGTATTATTGTAGGGGCTTTGGCAGGTGTACTTTACTGCCGTATAAAGAAACTGCCTTGCTGGGAATACTTTGATTTATTAGCCCCTTCCATTGCTGTGGCACAGGGCTTTGGTCGAATTGGCTGCTTTCTCGCAGGCTGCTGTTACGGCAGACCCACAGATGCCTTTTGGGGCGTAACCTTTCCGGAAGGAAGCTTTGCACCGGCAGGCGTACCCTTAATTCCCACACAGCTGATTTCTTCTGTCGGAGATTTTGCCATTGCAGGCATTCTGCTTTTCTACAACAAGCGCAATAAAAAAGCGGGCAATGTGGGTATTCTCTATATGCTGCTTTATGGAATTGGCAGATTTTTGGTAGAATGTTTAAGGAGTGATGACAGAGGAACTGTTGGAATGCTTTCCACCTCACAGTTTATTTCTATTGGCATTGTGCTATTGGCGATTGTGCTGTTTTTCAGACATAAGCTTTTTAAAGGTACAAAAAAAGAAGAAAGCGAAGAAGTATAAAATGATAAAAAGCGGGAGATAAATCGAAACGTTCGGTCTGTCTCCTGCTTTTTCTTTTCATCTAAAATCTTTTTTTCATTTCTTCCAATCTAAAATAAAACTGCGTATAAAAATCCTGCTCTGTTTCGTAGGGCATCAGATAGAACAGCTGTAAAAGCTGAACGGAAAATTGTTTAGACAAGGCTTCATCTTGTGCGCCTTCTAAACGCTCCTGCATTTGCTTTAAGAAATAATGCCAGTCTTTGACAAAAGTCTCATATTTACGAATATCTCCTATTCCAAGCCATTTCTGGATTTTCACCTTTGTCTTTGGTTCTTGAGGACATTCCTTTGTCTGAAGGAAATATTGAAAATCATTGTCTTCATAAATTCTTCCAAGAGGAAACATACGGCAAAAACCCGGGCGAAATCCGTGAATAGAACATCTTCCCTGTTCATTTAAAAAGCTGCATGCTTCTTCTTTTCCGGTCATTTTCAGATTAGGAAGAATAATTCCTTCTGCTACCTGTAACTCTACGGCATAGGATAACAATTTTTCAAAACTCTGTTTTAAATTCTTACACAAAAGATACACATCATAAGGATCTAAAACAATGGAATGCCCCATACCCTGACAACATTTTGAACAGCCTTTACAATCATTACATCCGGCTTTTACCATATCCTTATGTCCATATCGCTTTCCATCAGAAATTTCAGATAAATCAAGCTCTCTTATCATGGCTTTCCTCCTCTAATTGGTACATATACAGCTCGTGCAGCGCTCTGGTGGCACAGATATACCTTGCCTGTTTCAGAAGAGGCGTATTTCTTTTTTCGGAAATTCCAAACACCTGATCAAATTCCAAACCTTTTGCCAGATAAAAAGTCGTGACGGTAAGTCCTTTTTGAAATACAGAGCTGTCTTTATCAATATAAAAAGTCTGAGGAAATTTTTCTTTTAAATACTGATAGGCAAAGACAGCCTCTTCCTCTGTGGTGGTAATCACTGCCGCAGTTTCATATTCGTTTTCCTGAAGCTTTAAATTCTTCAAGGCTTCCTCCAACATCTCTGTCAGAGCAGAAAATGTCTTTTCTTCTACCGGTTTTCCGTGGCGTTCAAACAATTCTACACCTTGTACATCGGTAATTTCGTTGGCATAAGATGCAATTTCCACGGTATTGCGGTAGCTTTTATTCATGTAAATTACACGTATCTGTTTTCCGTAAATTTCCGGCAAAAATTCTAATACATCCTGTACTTCTGCTTCCATGGTCTGCGCCTTGTCTCCTAAAATTGTCATGGGACAATGAAACAGTTCTTTTAAAATAATGTACTGCAAATACGAATAATCCTGCATTTCATCAATTACCAGATGTTTTACGGTCTTTTGCTGTGTGACAGAAAACAGACGATATTTGAAGTAAAGCATAGGATATACGTCCTCATAAGGTAGCAGTCGTTTTTCATAAGAACAATGAGGCAGAGCTTTTAATCCTGTGCGCTTTAAAAAACGGCTATATAAAACGTACAAATCTTTTGTTTCATACATTTTCATGAATTTCCCATAGAGCATATCTCGTTCTTCTTCCAGTAAAGTACAGTCTTTTAAGGTTTCGTATTCGTCGATAAAATATTCCAGCACTGCTTCCATTCTGGAAAGCAGAGGAATATCCTGAAACTTGAAATAAAATAAATTTAAAATTTCCTGTTCTGTTTTTTCAAATCCTTTGTATTCCACGGTGCGGAAATTCATAAGCTCATCTTCCAACTCCAACAGAAAAGCTTCTGCTTCATCAAGAAATTCTTTTGACTGTTTCCAGCGCATCCGTTTTATCTGTTTTTTGTTTGCAAAAGCAAGCTCTCTTTCTATCTGGTGATAGCGGTCTTCACAGTCATAAACAAAGGACTTTAACTCTTTATAAGCATACAAATCAAAGCTCATTTCCTGAATATTTTCCTCACCCAGCTCTGGAAGAATATGGGAAATATAATCAGAAAAAACGCTGTTGGGGGACAAAACCAGAATATTTGAGGATTTTAAATGCTCCCTGTCATGATACAAAAGATAAGCAATTCGATGAAGCGCCACAGAAGTCTTCCCACTTCCTGCTGCTCCCTGAATAACCATAATCTTATCTTTTGTGTTTCGGATAATAGCATTCTGTTCTTTCTGAATGGTTCGTACAATATTTTTAAGCTGTACATCGCCATTGCTTCCTAATTCTGCTTTTAAAATATCATCATCAATTTTTACGTCACTTTCAAATTCATAAACCATTTTTCCACGGCGAATTTTGTACTGCCATTTGGAAGTAATTTCTCCGTGTAAAACACCTGCCGGTGCAGTATAACAGGCAGCGCCTTTATCATAATCGTAAAATAAACCGCTTACAGGGGCTCTCCAGTCATAAATCAAAGGAACATGCCCTGTCTTTTCAGAAAAGTTTCCAATTCCGATATAAAACTGCTCCGGTTCATCTTCCCCCTCATAACAGAAATCAACTCTCCCGAAAAAAGGAGAGTCTATCATTTTTTCCAGACGCTGGCGGTAAATAAATTGTTCTTGATTAGCATTTACCTGCTGAAATAACGCCTGCTGGTTGTCAAAATTTTCGTATCCATATTGGTCCATCTCTGTATAATTATCCCAGTAATAGGTGTGCATACTTTCGATTTCCTTTTGCCCTTCCAAAAGTGCATGGTTGACTTCTTGAATTTTATGTTTCAGTTTTTCGTTAATAAGCGTTAAAAATTCCGTTCCCTGACTCATAGATGTTCTCCATAATTTTAATTCTATTAAAGATATCATTATAGCATAGGATAAAGAATACGTCATCTGTCTAGCGGGATTTTTTATAATTCATATTTTTCTCTCCGTTTAGCAGCTTCTCGATATACTTGTTCATCTGTTCTTGCGGAAACAACTATAATTTTCATAACGTCTTCCGTTCGTTCCATTTTATATACCACCCGTATTCCCAAATCTCGAAATTTAATCTTTAAAAGATTTGTAAGATTTGCTCCATTTTTATTTCCTAATGGTTTTCCGTACCCACCTTCTTGGATTGGAAGCGGATTTTGGCTTACTTTCTGAATGCCTTTTAATACTTGAAGGCTTGCAGAACGTTCCAGTTTTTTAATATCTTTTTTCGCTTCTTCCAAAAACTCTACACACCAAGTCATTCGATATCTACATCCTCCAGTTTTTCTAATTCTTTGGCGTCAAAGCCCAGTTCTTTTATGACAGTTTCCATGGGAATTCCCGGTTTATCTCCATTTGCTTCTAAACGACTTGTCGCTTCTAATAGTAAGGTGTAGTTTTCTTCAATTTCAGTTAGTCGTGTATATTCTTCAGGTGATAAAATAACAGCAGAAGGTTGATTATTTTTTAATACAAATAGCTCCTTTGTTTCCTTTAATCTGTTAAAAATCTTCGTTGCCTGTCCTTTATTAAATAAAGAAATTGGCACTAAGCAATCCATTACATTTGCCATATATGACACCTCCCTGTTTTCTTACTCTTATTATATGTATTCTGTATTGAAATATCAACAATAAATGAAAATTTATAGATATATTTTCATTACTTTATAAAATCTATATTATATCGGCTTTCGAAAATATTGGGCTGTACCATGGAAGATTTAATGGAAAAATGATATTTATCACGCTGTATTTCTAAAAATGCTTGACTGTAAACCTTGTTTATACTATATGATAAGGACAGAAAGCAAGAAAAATTTGGAAAAGAGGCGCATATATTATGACTATAAAAGAAATGGAAGATAAAACAGGGCTTAATCGTTCCAGTATTCGCTTTTACGAAAAAGAAGGGTTAATCTCACCTGAAAGAAATAAGAAAAACGGATATCGGGAATATACAAATCAAGATATGGAAGATATTCAAAAAATTGCTTATTTGCGTACTTTAGGGATTTCTATTGAAGATATTTCTCAAGCAATGCAGGGAAAGAAATCATTAAAAAAGATTATTCAAAAACGAAAAGAAATCTTAGATACGGATATGATTGATGTCGAGAATTCCAAAAGAATTTGCCAACAATTATTGAGAGAGAAAGAGCTTTCCTATGAAAACCTGGATATAACAGCATATACTCCTGAAACATCAGAATACTGGGAGCAAAATAAACAACTCTTGAAGGTAGATACCGTAAACTTTTTCTATCTGTGGGGAGGCTTTTTAATTTGGCTTCTTATTACAGGCGTTTCCCTTTTTACCGCACTTTTGGTATATCCGAATTTACCGGATTATATTCCTATACAATGGAGCAAAACACAGGTAAGCAGTCAAGCGGGAAAAATTTTCATCTTTTTCTATCCTCTCGTTTGTATTATTGCCCGTTTTGGTCTTCGATTTTGTTTAAGATGGAAAATAGCGTTTCATAATCAACACATAAATGAAATTGTTTCTGATTATTTAAGCAATTCATTTTGTTTTCTTATGCTGTCAGCGGAAATTTTTACCGTTTTATTTATACACGGTTATGTCCAAAATATAGTCGTGCTTTTTGTATTTGACGGAATTGTATTGCTGGGTATTCTAATAAAAGCACTGATAAAACTGTCTTAAATACAGCAGGTGACAGCCTCCTGCTGTATTTAAGACAGTTTATTTACGAACTCCTTCATCAGTAAATTTTTCTTTTAATGCTCTCTCTGTTGGAAATATGGAGCATATTAAAATTACTGTTTGAACAATTATTAAAAGCAAACCCATGTTACCAATAATCTCCACAGAAGTTCCATAGAATGGAATTGGAATAAGAAGTGATGGAACAGAAATAATCCACCCTATTTTCCACCAAAGCTTACCGCAGTGCTTTTGAGCAAAAAGCCATGTATCTATATTTTTCATAGAACGAGATGTTCGATACCCTATTACGCAGTTGATATTTTTAGGAGAATGTTTCCACATTATCCGTCCACCTAATATCATCAATATGGGGGTTAACTGATTAAAACAAAATATAAACCACCAAAACCACATCTTTATCACCTCCATTTAAGATAGTACAAAAGTCGCAAAAAACATAGAGCCATGCTCTAAACAGAGAGTATACCTTAGATAATACGGATTTTCGCCTTATTAGAAATTATTCATCTTGAATTAAAACAAGTCTAGCCAATTTTCCTTTGTTTGGATTATTTCTATCACATATATAGGTAGCGAAATATTCTTTACTATCAATTTCAATCATATCTATAAAGAAATTTTGAGCATATAATTCAATTTTAGTTTTTTCATTACCTTGTGTGTTTACAACTGTAATTATATTAGTTTCAGGATTGACGCTTTCCACGGTAATACCTATTGTAACTGCGCAGTCCTGACCTTGTGCACGAAAACCGCCTATTTGTAAGAGCAATAAAATAACAAGCAGCACTGCAAAACATTTATCACCTACACATGCTTTTTTCTGAAACATTTTTTTAATTATGACAATCATCCAGATAGCAGTGGCAAGTATATATAGTGGTTCAGTTGTCAAGACAAAAATCTAAGGTTTTTATAATGAACTGATA
>OBXC01000647.1_pt1 | contig 24253 bp, 32 predicted proteins | sample 1538111 | NCBI WGS metagenome assembly OBXC01 (sample SAMEA2580137, study PRJEB22360) | human gut metagenome | biome: human gut; feature: human-associated habitat; material: faeces | place: Denmark | collected 2008/2010
TGTCAAGCTGGCTGTTACTGCGTTTTTCCAGGTATCCAATCTCCTGGCGAGCAATTGTTAAAACCTTATCTATTGATTTCATAAAGCCTCCTATCAAAAAAATAAGGCCCGGGGATATCCCCAGGCCACTGTTGTACCGGTGCAACTTACTCCTCTTTGTCATCCACTCCGTTTTTGTTACGGTCACTTGGGCCTCCCACACCGCTCTGGTGTTTACCTGGATGCGGTGTGTCTGTCGGTCCATCATACAGGTATGGAGTAGGCTGCTTTTCCTGTAGGTCCGGTCCCTTTGCCAGATATCCTCCATTCCCCGGAATATGTGCTGCATGTTTTCCTGTTAATTTTGCCATAAAATGTACCTCTCTTTCTTTTTACAGTTGATAAGTTCTGCCGTTATTACCCTAACGGCCGGGAGATAGCGGACCACCTCCTTCTATTTCTGTTTACTTTTTTCTGACTGCGTGCCAAAGTAAAACCCTACAATCATTGTAAAAATAGTCAAAAACTGTTCCCCGGTAATCTCACCGGCGCAAGTAAGGGCAATAAATCCACCTGTTAAAGCTAATGTCATAATGGATTTAACATCAATCAGTTTTGCAACCTTATCTTTCATGCCTTATTCATCTCCTTCCGGCTCCGTTGGGAGAGCCATTATTTCTTCATATAATTTTGTTCCAACACCATTACCATGGAGGGCGTGGTACTGCTTATACACATCCTCAATCGACTGTTTTACATATATCGGGCAGTAATGTAAATCATCATGATACTTATTATATACTCTGATGATTTCTGCCCGGAGCAGAGCGCGCACCCCATTCCTGCTGGCCATAACTTGACTATACAGATATGCTATGACCGGGACAAATGCACTGCACACCCATCCCGGCCATGAATTTTTAACGTATTCAAATAGCTCCATCTCTTATCCTCTTAAAATAATTTATAATACGGCCGCTCCTCGCCCCACCACCAATACCGTAACCAGTCATCCAGTACGATTCCGGCCAGGCTTACCGGCATCCAAAGCAGGCAGTACTGCGGGCATATCTGTCCCAGGATATTACCCGGCATATTACTGTAATCCCATACGCCACAGCCCAACCACAGGTTGACCAAACAGCCGGTCGCAAACTCCAACACTGTCACAATGCAGGCCCCAATAATCACCTGCTGGCATAAGGGCATATCCCAGGGCAATACCTCGTTAATCAGCCCCAGAGCGACAAAACAGATGCCACCCAGGATAAACATAGTCCAGTGGCTATGTCCCCGCCAAATGGCTTCCAGGCTTATGTATATCAGTCCTCCAACGGCCCACAATATGACATACTTATTGTTCCGCCTGTGCCCCATCCGTGCTCACTCCCATCTGCCCGGCTATCTGTGTTAGATACGTCTTAAGCACCTCGCTCTGGTACTCTTCCGGCACATCAGCACCATAAAATATCTGTGCTACCTCATCCGCGGTCTGGCTGCCGGCAATCCACATGTTAAGTGCATTGCAGTACGTGGTGTGATAGGATACATGCCACATGGCCGCCTGGATAATGGCCTGCATGTCTGCCGCGCTGTAATACCTGCAGGGCTGCCCATCGGCGTGGTACTCAAGCTGCGTTGCCCCGGCAGTTATCTGACTCAGTTTTCCGAACAGGTTAAGCTGGTCATGCTCCGTCAGGCTGTAATGCTCCGTAGTCCCATCGGACAGCGTGACATTAATTCCGGCATAGATAATCTGCTCACAGGCCGCGGACACTTCGGCCTTCTTGCTGGCGTGCACTTCTTCCAGTGTCGGCACATATGGTTCTGGCGGTACCGCTGGCTCCGGAGGGACCGGAGGTGTGTAAACGCTTCCGTCATTGGATAACCATACCCTATTTCCTTCCTGCTTCCACACTGTCTCATAGCCGTGCAGGGTGGTGGCCTCTGTACCATCATCCGTATAGATTGTAATGTCGCCCCATATGGCCGGGATTGCGCCGGCAAAGACGATTTCCAGAACGTTGGCAGACTCTGGCCGGATGCTGCTGATTTCATACCGTTGTTCTTCCTTTCCAATTTTGACTTTTTCCATGGATTCACTCCTTTTTTTGAATTATAAAAAGGCCCTTGTGGGGCCCGGTTTACGAGTTGCTTGTTGTGCTCAATACCAATTTATCAAGTAAGGCCGGGTATGGAAAAAACGTATATACTGGTCAACAGTATGTTATTACTTATGCAGGCATAGATGATAGGGCTTATCTAAACATGCAATTTGTGTCTGAAGCTCCGTGGAAAGAAAATAATTCTACCCGTGCTGGTTACGGATTTCATAATTCTGGGTCCAACGGAGGAGCGTTATATCTGGATACAGATGGCCGATTGAAATTCGTTACATCAGATACACATACTGTCTACGCTTTGGATTGGCATAGCTTATAATTGCTATAAAATGGTTATATTATAGAAAAAGAAAAACAACCCGCATACCGGCCTGCACTGCAAGGATTAGCAATGATGTCAGTATTATTCAAATAAAAGGGCATAGAAATATTTCCGTTTTCCCAGCCTGCAATGCGTCCATGCCTGACTATTGTTGAGGTAGGCAATCCACTGACTATTAGAGTATTTACTGCTGTAATCGCCTTTACAGTGATGTCAAAATCGACAAAACACGTACCATTAAGAACTTTATAAACTACAGTCCCAGCCCTTACCCAGTCCAAATTAATGACTGCATCTCCAGAATAGGAATCAACAATGCCATTATTTGTAATCTTGGTATTGAGCACAGTATAAAGGTCCATTAGTACCTTGCCCTGAGCAGCTGACAGCGGCAGTTTATCATTGTTGGTCACGCAGTTATTCACTATCTGGCCAATCAAGCAGACGCCAGTCATCCAGTTCTTTGTATCCTCGAAAAATTTCTTAACCTTGCCCAGAAATTTCTTTGTACTTTCGCCGGCTACCGGAACCGGGAACTCGGTTGTGATAGTCTCCAAGGTTTTTACGGTCATCTCGGAGATATCTCCTCCAGATGCCACTGGGCGTTTCTTGAATTCTGCATCTATGATGTCCGCATTATCGTTTAAATCCAGTATGTCAACCGGATCCGCTCCTTCCGGTTTCTTCAGTTTATAATTCGGTGTTAACTGCATACGCTATGCCTCCTTTAATGTCTTTATGTCATCCCATGTTATGGTGGTCAGGTGATTCCATATGTACGGCCTGACTTCATTCCATATTGTATATCGGTACTCAAAACGATAGGACAGATGCGCCGGCTTGATGTCCTCCAGCATAGAAACAAATGCCTGCATGTTTCTGGGAATTCCTTTGATTCCTATGAATTGGATAATAAATAGGTGGTTCGGATTATCCTCAATCACCTTTACCTCACCACCAGAAAAGGACACGGCTGTATCTTCTATCATCTTCCTGGTAGTGGTTCCTTGGCCCCGCAGTTTTGCCATGAGTATTTCCCTGCGCTGCTCATAGGTCAGGGACATGTTCGTGGCCACTCCAAGCATCTGCTCCCACCTGGACAGCCCCCATGTTGCCGTCACGATATAGCACTGGTCAATCAGTTCCTCCAGGTCGTGCTGCAGCTGCCCTACCTCGTATCCTTGAGCCCGGTATATTTCCGCAAGCTCCCTAATCTCTGCCAGGAAGGGCGGCGCATATCGGGATAAGTCCACGAAATATTCTTCCGGAATGTCGCTCCCGGCGCGCTCCTGGGCGTACTGATTACGGCCATACTGTGTATTTCCATACATCCGCTACACCCCCTTAAGGTCGCCCCAGGTCAGGCAAGGGTTGCTGCCAGCAGTTACATGCCCCTGAGCATTGACCGTCACGCTCCGGTATGTTCCGGCCTTCACGCCGCTGTTTGGATGGGTATAACCAACACTTGATTCAGGTGGGGTATATCCCAGGGCAGCCACAACATCTTCCTTTGTCATCTCTGACCGGATTGTGGTACTGCTCTTATTCTCTACATTGCCCAGCCCAATCTGGGACTTCGTGACCGTATGAGGATTAGCCTTATTACTGATGTGTGCGTATGCGCTGGCCAGATTATCCAGCAACGTCTGAGTAATCTTATCTATCACCGTCTTATTGCCGTGCTCATGGCGCTTGTTATAGGCATCCGTCCAGTTGCTCAGCAAAATCTCTGTAAGCCTGTCAAGAACGCTCTTGTTGCCATGGGTATGCTTCTTGCTGCTCACATCTGCAAGTTCTGCTTTCTCCCCATCCGTATAATCGTTGCTGGAGAGCTGCTTCCCGGAAACCTTATCAACTTTCCCGCCCAGGGCGGTCGTGATAGTGGTTGCAAAATTGGGGTCATTGCCAAGGGCGTCCGCAATCTCCCGGAAGGTATCCAGCGTATCCGGCGCGGCGCCAATTAAATCCTCAATCTTTTTTAAGACTTCCGCTTTGGTGTATACCTGGTCCTTGGTGTACCGATTGCCCAGCTCACGGTTTACATCCGCAGCGTTGGCCTTTTTCTCCTCCAGGGCAGTATCGACAGCCCGCAAGGACTGTATTTCCAGGTTTACAGCGTCTGTATGCCCATCAATGTTCTTCTGCAGTGCCTTCTCCGCTGCCTGCGCCCTGTTAGCTTCCGTTGTGATGGCTGCACTGTTTACCTGCTCGGCCGTCTGGGCCCTCTTTGTCTCGGCGTCAATCCGACCATCCAGCCGGGCCTCCTCCTGCACCGCACGAATGAACTCTGCCTGCAAATCATCTGCTAGTTTCTTCTCAGCCCCCAATGCGCGGCTCTCCTCCGTGTTCAGCGCCTCCTGCGTGGCCACGATGGCTGACTGCACCCGGTTTATATCATCGCCCTCCACGGTATCTCCATCGGTCTCATAGCTGATGTAGACCACTGGTGCGTCCGCATACACCCGGATAATCCGTTTCCACGGCGCCAAGCTGGGGGTGGAAAGGGTATAGGACTCCAGTCGCTCCCCTGTAAGCTTCGGGCCGGTAAAAACAGCGAAGGTAGCCTCGTTGATGTTGTCGTGCTGCAATTCCGCCTCATAGACGCCATTGATAAGATGGATTTCCTCCTCCACGACATAGATATTCCCATCAACCTTGTTCAGTTTCTCGCAGAACGTACTCACCTGCATCAGCCCACCTCCAATGTGACCGTACCGGTCACCGCAATCTCTTCCTCCGACATGGCAACGTTGTCAGATAAACCGTTAAGCAACAGGTTGGAATAATCCTCCACTCCATCAGTACCCAGCAGCAGGTTGCCGACTCTGGCCATGCTTACATAGGACATATCCAGGGCCTCCTTACGCAGGTATGCGGCCAGGGATGTCCTAAATACCTCCTGTACAGTTCCCAGGTTCCGTCCTGCCTGTAGCTTGATGTCTGCCGACACATTGACGGCCTTTTCCACAACAGATGCAACGGTCACATCCGCGCCGATAGGGCGCAGCTCCTCAATATGGTTCTTGACCGTCTCCAGCAGGCCGGTACCTGCGGCGGACATATTGGCATCCGCTACGATGACCTTGACTGTCCCCGGTCCATTGGCTAACGGGAATACTTTGGCCGCCCCAATGCCTTCACACTCCATGGCCCAGTTGTAATAATCATACCGGTTGCCGCTGGTGGAAGGTTTCTGGACCTTTGTCAGATATCGCTCCAGCAGGGCTTGCGTGGACTCCTCGTCACTCCCATCCTCAATAAGCTCCGTTAGCTCTGCCTTTGTGAGCCCCTCGATGTAATCAATGGGGACTAACGTTCCCAGTTCCCCGTTCCCAACAGTGCCCGCTGTCTCGCATTCCATTCGGTAAGTTCCTTCCCCTATGCGGTCTATTGCGACATAATTTAAGGTCCCCAGTGAGAACCGGGAACCTATTTCTATATCCTTGTTAAATTCGCCTTTCAAAACGGCCTTGGTTGCCGGATGAGGGGTTATGTTCCATTCCGCACAGCGCTTAATCAAATACTCCCGGGTTGCCGTACCAGCAAACATCTGGTCAAGGGTCCAATCAAGTCCTATATACGCATTCTGCAGTTCCACCGCAGCAGGCGCCATGGCTGTGTAAATGGGGGAGCTCTGCCTTGTGTCTATTCCCGGGCTGTTATCCTTTGCCCTCTGGAGCATCCTGTCAAGGATGACCTCATATGTGGTATCTTCATACACTACACTTTCACCTCCCTGGATGCGTCAATCTCCCCATACTGTGTACGAACAGTAAATGTTACTGTTAATTTCCGGCCGGACTCCCTAAAGGTAAAGGCATCGACGCCCTGTATCCTGTCATCCTGCATCAGAGCCTCTTTGATACGTTTCTTTATTTTAGATTTGACAAGTCCCATGGGTTTGCCAAATAAGTCTTTGAATTCCACGCCATAATTCCAGTTATATATCAGCCAGTCATACCGTTCCGTATTCAGGATGCAGTATATGGCCTGGCGCATTGCTTCCTTTCCGTCCACATAGTCAGACAGAGTTTTTTCATGCATCCGGAATGTTTTTGATGGGATCTGGCATATCTCAAAATCATTTTCCAGGATATCTCCTGTCTTTGGCAGCATAATGTGCCTCCTTCCTAATACCGGTCTATCACAAGGTACTGCTGCGCCCCTCGTTTCTGTACCAATATAACCGCATCTCCGGCTTTCAGGGCATTCTTCACCGTGACCGCAACATCACCCACTCCCGGTATTGACATCTGTTCCACATGATCCGTCAGATACCGTGGTATGAGCAGCTGGCCGGCTGTGGCAGTTATCTTCTGGTCTATCTGCACTGCCACCGGAGACGTCCCCGTCACAGTTCCCAAGAGTATGCTGCACGGTTTTGCCGCCTCCTCCGCCTGCCGTGAAATATTTCTTAAGTTCTCAATCCAATCATTATCCACTTATTCCAGCTCCTTTCAATGTTAGGTCCATGGTATGAACACCCTTATCAATTGAATGCGTGACGGCTTCCACCAGCAGATAGTTCCTGAGCTGCATGTCCTTCACATCCAGGAACACGGGTATAAGGCATCCGGCCCGTACCTTAATATCCCCAAATGCTTTTTTGATGGATAGGCTTTTAGAGGGACGGTTGTACAAGCCCAAATACGTCTCCGCTATCTTCTGACCGTCCACCCCCTTGTCCAGAGACTCGCTCATCTGCAGGACACCCCACTTGTTGATATTCTCTGTGTGTTTGGTCATAAATACATCACGCTTCTTTGAATCATCATTTTCACGGAACAATTTAATCTGATTATAGGTATTCTTATCAATGCTGACTGTAAAGTCATAGTCTTGGGCCGTCTCGTCATCAATCATCACATTGAGCTTCATGTCCTCCACATTCCTGAGAGTAAGTTTCCCGACATCGTCATATAGTACGAACATCTTCCCTGTGGCCATCATGGTCAGGTCCAGGGCATTCAGGATAATATCAAACAGTGCCGTATCCGGCTCATTCCGGAAAGGTATCGGGTACCCAGTGTCCTCCAGGGTACCTGTCCGTAGATTGAAGTCACCAGCAATCATCTGGATAACCTCACCCGCTGTCTTATTCTCATAATTGTAGCTGTCCTTATTCTTAAGGTACCGGAGCTGGTCATAGGCCGTGACCTTGACCTCTCCGTCACTGCCCCAGCTCCGCTCAAAGATAAAGCCGAAGAACGTGGGGGTCCCATTCACATCCAGCCGGACGGCGTTTCCCTCTTCGATTTTAAGTTTTCCATCTGATATAATGGAGAAGGAGCATTTCCCTGGCTGTCCCTTGCGTTGGGTTTCCCAGGTTATGCTCCCTTTCACGGCCGGCTCATAAACTATCTGTCCGTTTTGTATATATACATGCACATTCATTGTTTCAACTCCTTATGGCATCACTAGCACCAAGCCAGGGTGAATTAAGTTGGGGTTGCTAATCTTATCCCGGTTTAAATCATGAATCTCCTTCCACCGGCTCCCATCCCCCAGCTGCTTCTTTGCAATGTTCCACAGGCAATCCCCCGATTTTACAGTATACGTTTTGGCCTGCGGCTGCTCAGCCGGGCGATTCTCCTCCGGTGTTTCAGCCGTTGGAGTCGCCTGGTCTTCTATAATAGTAAAATTCATGATTTTCGTCCCATAATGCCTGGCTTCCTTCATGGTGACGGATACCACCAAATCCAGGCCCTCCTTCACATCATCCGACACCTTGTAGTCCTCCAGGGTCACATCCATGTTGGTGTCGAAGGAGTCTCGGATGACGATGAACTCAAAGGCGTCCCCACTCTCCTTAAGGTCCTGCAAGCGGCTGATGAACTCCTCCGCATCTTCCACACTCCCGTCCCACATGGCACAAGGATAGTCCATCTGGGGCAGGACCACGTCAATGCTGATTTCCGCAAGGCCCGAAGGGCGGGTTATGTTTATTTCCTCTCCGTTAATCAGAGTAGCCGTCTCATTCTGGCCTGGATACTTGATGGGTATTTTCTGCGGAGGAATGGGCAGGAGCATGTCATCTATGTATACCTCGTATGCCATCAGATATGCCCTCCTTCCGCTGCGGATGCCAGGAACTCACTGGTGAACATGGACAGCGCCCGGCCCATGTCGTCGAAGTCGGTTTTCTTGGTGAGCGTGTTGTTGTTCTTGACATCCACCTTCAGCTCGGCCAAGGTGAAACGGTTGATTACTTCCTGCTCCGCGGCATCACGCATGTATTTGAGGTCCTCGTCCAGGACGTCCATGGAATTGGCCATAGCTGCTGTATTGCCCGCTGTATTGCCAGTGTTCAGTGCGATATTATCAGTCGCTGCTTGTGCTGATGCGTTGTATCCAGCTCCAGCCTCGCCACCAGAACCATTAAATAAATCCATAAACCCCGACTCATACTCAGCTCCCCGGTTATACCAATCAGATGCAACCTGCGAATAATCTTTGAAATCTCTTGTCTTTACAATCTCAACCCATTCTGCTTCGCTTTTTGCATTTTGGGCTGCCGCATCAAGCTGGGACTGAAACCGGTCAAGCCCCGCTGTGATACTAACCTCAACTCCAGGTATCTTGTTGATTACATCCTCTATGGCATGGGCCATATTGGAGACATATCCTATCACGTTTGAGGCCAGATCATAAAATAGGACTTCGACTGCCCCAATCGGGTCATTCCAAACATTGTAGAAAAAGTTAATAAATTCGGCTATTATATTCCAAAAATAAATAACTGAATTATATATGTGGGCAGCCAATACACCGAAGGCCCCAGCTATGATACCTGTTGCGCTGACAGATGTACCCGCGAATTTATTAAAGACTGCTACGCCAGCATAAATTGTGGCTATTAATAGTATAATTCCGCCTACTATCCATGTAATAGGACACGCTAAAAACGCTGCGTTAAGTCCTACTTGTGCTCCTGTCGCGGTTTTTGTTGCTGCTGCTTCGGCAATACTCATGCCTGTATTAAGTGCAGCTCTTGCTGCTGCAATAGCCCTCAATCCATTGCTTATACCTTGCACCGTATTGTACACAACCATAGCTCCATTATAGGCAACTAATGCCACTGTAACGCCTCCTATAATGGGTGCTAACCAAGACCAGTTGTCTGCTACCGCGCCACCAATATCCATGATTATACCAAATGCCTCCGTACCTATCTGGATAAATCCGCCAAACACATTCGAAAATGTCACAATGGCCGAATTAATTTGTGGCATTCTGGCCTGAACCTGCATAAGCAGATTATTAATCTGTGGTAATGCGCTCTGTCCTGCATTACCAAACGCATCCTGAAAACCTTTTTGCAATAACTGCATTCTGGTTGTAGTATCCAAGGCATTTTCATTATAAGCAGCCAAGGCATCACCGCTCTGCTGATAAGCCAATTCCAGAACAGCCTGGGCCTTTGCCGCATTACTCACCGCATCAGTGCTGGAAGCAAGTCCCATTGCAACTGCCTGTTGTTTCACAATTGTTTCATTCACCTGGATTCCTAGTCCTTTCAAGGAATCATATTCACCAGATAGTGACGATTGAAACGCCCCCGAAACATCCTCTGCGCTCTTCGTGGCACTATTGAAATTAGTCAATGCCCCAATTAGGTGCATGTATTCTCCAGTCATTTCCGTAGCTTGCTCTCGCTGCATCCCCATTGGTACCAGAAGGTCCTGCATACCGGAAGCCATCGACCTGGCCTCTGCAACCGTTGCTGGTGTTAGAGTTTGGAATTCAGAGATGAATTGGTCTGCTGAATTCGTCATCCCAGAAAACACAGTATTGTACTTTGCCCCAGTAGCTTCTAACTGGGTGGCAGACTCATAGGTCATTTGGGCGGCCTCTTTCACCATAAGGCCAATTCCTAACACCCCTGCTATCCGCCCAATCTTTCCCGCAAGACCGTCGTATGCATTACCCCCGCTTTGGACAGACTCATTAAACTGCTCCTGAGCTGAAACATTATCCCTTATATTCCGTTCCGCCACGTTCACCGCAGAATTAAGCTGCTGATAAGCCTTGTTCGCCGCGCCAATGTCCATCCGTGAAATGGCAGCGTTCAGCTCATTCTGGATAGGCACTATCTGACCAAGATTTCCTCTCATCGCCTCTATTTGGTTATTCGTCTGTTCTGTCCTCAGATTAACAGGTATATTATTAAGCCGTTGTACCTGGTTTGACAATGACTGGATACGGTTCTGGATCGATGCCATATCATTCTGCATCCCGGGCGGCGTTACTATCATCTTTTGAGCTTGAGCCGATATGGCCTGCTGTGTCTGATATAACTGCTGAGCCATCTGGTTGGCCGCTTGATATTCAGATGCAAACCTATCCTCTCCAGTATTGGTAAATACTTTTGGTTCTGCTGTTTGCGCCCAAGTTGGTTCTGGTGCGCTTACCGGCTTGTTTTGTACGCGTTCCAGTTCTTCCTGGTACTGTACCACTGCTGCTGAAGCGCTATTTACCTGTTGTACTGCCGCCTCCCATTGGGCAGTATTTATTGCTGTCTCGCTGGCCGTCTGTGCAGCCCCAAAACTGCCAATCATCGTGTTCATGGCAGTAGTGATAGAAGCCAGAGCTGGCGACATCCTATCATTTAATTGTATGGATGTTGATATGGCAGACACAACTTCATCTCCTTTCACCACATAACAAAAGCACCTGGATTTCTCCGGGTGCCCTACCTCTTATAATTCAATTACACTCTGTGTTGTTTTTCCTTTATATTCATCAATCAATCTTTTGCTGGCTTCAGGATTTCCCGTTACATCAAACGCGATATAATCAGGTTCTCCATCTTTATCATAAGTTACAATAAGGTAATTGCGTATATTCCTATCGGTCTTTTCTTTTACCCTTCCCCCGATCATGGCTCCTACTGCTCCAAATAGGACAGCACCGCCTACAGCGCCCCCAGCGCTTGATACATAATGCTTTTGTATTTCTATATCTGTTTTCGCGCAGACGTCTTTTATTCTATCATTTTTTAAAACATATTTTACACCATTTGCTTCTATGCTTAACGAATCTTCATAAATTGATACTTTACAAGCTGTGTGTTCAGGTATCTTCAAGCCACTAAACAGGGATAATGTATACTGAAACTTTATACCCAAATCCTTCAACTCCTGAAATTTTTCCTGACGAGCTTTTGATTTCTTCTTAGATGACTTGCTTGCAGCATTTATACCTATAAAAATCATAACTACTACCACTGCAATTATTGCCAGATATGGATACGCTTCTGGTGTAATACTCACAGACATATTGGTTCCCTCCGTAATGTGTTTTCCTCATTATACCACATCAGACTCCCAATTACTACCTTCTCCGCCTTCTTCTCTTTCCTCTGCCAGTATTCTTATTGGCTGTCTCCCGATTCTTCTTATCATTTTTCATTTTAGTCTCTACTGCGGCGACCACATAAGCCCGTTCCTCCTCTGAAAGGTCAAGAAACTCATGCGGCCACCGATGAAGCTTGTGGAGACAGTAGTAGGCTATATTCGCCTCCAGGCTGTCCCCTTCTATTAGTTTTTTGCTTCTTCCACCTTATCCTGGAATGTCTGCTTGAATCCGTGGAATTCCTGTATCTTATCCATGAATGCATTGAACTCGCCAGGATTGTCAATCATCTCCATAATCAGTTTTTCTGCGCCCATCACGCCATAGGAGTCCTGCAATTCTTTATCGTTCAGATTTGGGGACACGATACAGGCCGCAGCCATTTTGACAAGGTACTTATTCCCGTCAAACTTCGGCCGGAACATCCCGGGCTTTCCGGTGACCTGCACCTCTGATGTACAGGTATCCCTTATTTCGTTGTCCTCCTTTGTTGTCAGAGGCCTTATTTCCCACAATAATGGGGCGCCCGACTCATCCACAAGTGACTGGGTTGCCGGAATTCTCATGTTTTCTTTTTTGATTTTATTCTTCTTTAAAAATCTGCTTAAATCTCCCATATTCTCTTATCCTCTCTTTCTACTGCATTCCTGGAATATCAGCAAAGGCTTCCGGCATTTCAAATCCTTCGAAAGTGAAATCAAACTCATCCTCCAGGTATTCCGCATCTGCATCAAATCTTGCCAGGACCAGATTGTCTATATTGCAATCATTCAGGATGATTGTCTGTCGCCCCACGCTGGACGATGGATCTTCGTTCGTCACTTGTATGTCAAAATATACGTCTTTCCCTGTGTTCTGGAACCTATACATCAATTCCCTAAAACGGCTTGTATTATAATGGAATGTTGCGGAACCGGACCCCTTCAGGCCGATAGCCTTGTTGCCTTTCATCATACGCCCAAGTATTGGAACCTCTGCTTTTACCTTTTCAAGCTTTGCCTCCAGGTTTAGCGCCTGCATGAACAGGAACCGCTCATTATCAATTGTAATGAAACACTCTGCCTTTGCTGCGCTGATTGCCTCCCATGCATTCATGGTTATATCATTCATCTATGTATCCCCTTCCTTATGAAACAACTACTGTCATATATAATTGCGACATACAGTTAATCGGTGTCACCGGACAATTCACCACAATAGACCGCTTGCTGTTTCCGCGCTCTACCGTGATTTCTTTTGCCTCCACATCCTCAATCGCCCTCAGCCTCGCCAGTTCCTTGTTGTAGGTCACGATGTCGTTCCAGAAGCTCACCCGGCCCGCGTCATCATTTGGCATAATGCCCAGATACTTTGTATTGAACATGGATGCGATATCATTCCCTATCTGGTCCAGGACGCGCACAGTCTGATTATTCGAGAAATCTTCCTTCTTCTCTTCCGTAAAGGTCACCAACGTGTTAATATCCATCAGGACTCGCACATCATCACCTACACGATGGAACATGAATTTTCCTGAACGGACAGCCTTCGCAAGCTGTTCCTGCGTGTAATCCACATCCACCGTGAGTTCACCGTCGTATACGCGGTTCTCGTTAGTCTTGTTAACCGCACAGGCCGCCTGAACCCCGCAGGTCCAGTACACAAGCCCCTGCTCCAGCTCTGCCGCTTTGTTCTCCACGGATATGATTCCCTCATAGTCCGCATCAGCCATCCGGTACATCACTGTTTGGAACTTCACGCCGGCCTCGTCACGCATCCGCCTGGTATACTCCGTAAATACAGCCTTGACTGCATCATCCATGGATGGGCAGCACAATGTCTGGAATGTATAGGACTCCATCCTGGCCAAGAACTGTGCATAGTCCTCTCCGTTCACCGCTTCCCCGTTCGTCCCACCAGTAAATGGGATTCCAGCCGTTGCTGCCAGAGTTGCATCCTTTTTGAACACAACGTACAGATTATCCTTAAGCTCTGATGCCGCCGCCACGGTCTGGCGGTCCACCTCCTTTTTATCAAGCATGGTTTTCACATCAAACTTCGTGCTGTCGTCCACATTGGCGCTGATGACCAGCATCAGGTCCTTGCCTCGTACACCACTGTATTTCGCCTGTCCATAATCACAAGCAGCCTTAACTCCTCCATTGAGCCGGTAAAAGATACCTTTCGTCAGGTTCCTGAACAGCTCCCTGACCTGCCACATCTGCGGCGCTTCTGCCGGATACCCGAATATCTCCTGGCACCGCTCCTGGTAATCCTGGGCTGTCACAATGAAAGCCTCCTTTTCCGGTCCCCAGCCAAACTCCAGAGGGATTGCCGCCGTACCACGGTCTGATAGTACCGCCACACTGCTGGCAGCACTCACAAAATTGATATAAGCCCCGGGAAGTATTTTATTCTGGGCCGTAAAACTCCCGCCTCCTAACATTTATTTCACCTTTCCTTTCATAAACCTATCTATTACCGCATCCACTTCTTTCAATGAATACTTTCTGCCATCTTCCAATAGAGCACTCACCAGGTCCTTCTTCCCGTGATAACGCTCCGCCTGCAGCAATTCCTGTTTTAAAAATGTCACTTCTCCCTGTTCTGTTTCTTTCAATTCCCAGACCTCCTTAATTGTGTATTGGTCTCCAGTTCTTCCATTGATGCCTCCTGCGGCTCTTGTTTCACGATGAACATATTGTAACTGACAAAGAAAGTGAGCACGCCTTCCTCTGCCCTGTGACTACGGTCGGTCCCGCACAATAGGCCACTGCCCGACAAGGTGATGTACTCCATCCCATCCATGAGGATGTCAGATACTCGATTCAGTTCTTCTGATATCTGGGGGATATCCCCGGGCATGTACTGGATGCACATATCCGTTCGTCTGAAATACCTCCTGCCAATCATCGGCTTTTCAGACGGTTCCAAGAACTGCACAAAAAAACAAGGCTCCTCCAAGCCCTGTTTAACGTCATCCGTATAAATTGTATATCCGTCACCAAACAATTCATATAAACGCCCGGTAACAGCATCCATGATATCATTAAGCATCAAATACCTCCCGAAGTTTTGCTTCCAGTTTTTTCTCTATCAGTTTCGGCGCCAGGTCATTGATTTCTTTTTCCGATATGGTCATCATAAACTTTCCAGTAACCCAGGCTTTTTTTGCACTTACGCCTAAGGCCGGAATATAGCGGCCGGGTGTCTGTCTGTGGCCATACTCCACGTAGGAGGCATATTTTACCGGATTGATAATCTCAACCTGGTAGTTATCCCCTATTTTCTGGATGTCGCCCACCGTCCAGCCACGTCTTAATGTCCCTCCCTGGTATCCGGCCCAGTATTTTTGCTTTATAGCGCCGTTCTTTGACAAGAAGGTCTTTGTCTTGCCATCAGACCCCTTTACCTTTACTGTCTTCGGTCCATCCAGTTTAGGAGCCTTGCCTACCGGTGTCCTTAACTCAACTTTTCTCAGCAGGCGGGATGCCAGTTCCAGGATGCATTCCCGGTTGAAGGCCTCTCGTTCCTGCTCCAGACGTTCTATCTGCTTTTGTAGTTTTTCAATTTCCCTAAAATCGAAACTTCCACTTTTCGCCATTATGCGTACTTCTTCCATGATTCCAGCATGATTTCCTGGTGAGAAGAGTAGAGCGCAGCCTTTCCACTCTGGGCATAACTCTCCGTCCGCCCCTGCTGGGTGATCTCAATCCGGCATCCCGGGGGAACCACAAGCTCTGGGGCCAGAAACAGTTTGATGGTCAGCACCGCAGATGTAACCGTATCGCTTCCAGCCGCCGGCGCCGTACTGGAGTAAGACAAATGGCAAGGGATTTCCTCCTGCTTTAAAACCTCCTCCTGCCTCGTCACCTTTGTCACAGGGTCTCTTATGGGCTTCATGCCGTAAATCCTGCATGTTCCATCGTAAGTGGCCTCTATGGCCTTCCTGTGCATCCTCTGTGCCCGTTTGATTGCCTCACTTACCATTCTACCACCCCAGCTTCCTGTACCGGTTAAGCTGCCCCTGGTAATCCTTCAGGATACCGCCTGATAAGGCATCCGCCGCACTTGTAAAGCTGGTGGATGTGTCCCCTTCCGATATGGATGATACCCGGGCCGGCGCCTCCCCATCCCCGGGACGCTCATACCGGTACAGGTCTATTGCCATCCGGTATGATGTGCTGGTCAAGCCTGCCGGAACTGCTTTTAAGTTGCAGTAATTCCGGATAGTCTCATCCACATCCTCCATAAGGAACTGCAGGGCGATGTCCTGTGTTGTGTCGCCTTCAGGTATCCCCAATAATGCCTTCAGCTTCATTAGGTCCATGGCCCCTCCTTACGAAATGGTAGCAATGAATACCTGGTCTGCATACGGGAACGACGGCATGGCCGTGGCAACTGCCTTAATCCACCGGCCGACAGGGTCTACCGTGTCATATTGTACCACCACGATATTCCCCACAGCAGACACATCCACATCCGGATTCTTACGGAGCTCCAGCTCCTCGGCCGTAAGGCCATAGAATGTATCCCCCAGTTTCCCATCCGGCATCATAATGAATGCAGATTCCGGAAGGAAGCGCGCGGACGAATATTTCCCCTTTGCATCCTGCTGGCGGTACTGTTTGTCATAAATGGCAATCTGCGGCAGGCTCTGCTGAGCCAGGAAAGCATTCAGCTCCGCCCTGGTAAGCACCCGGTCACTGTTCACACCGTAGATTGCAGCGCGTATCCTGTGGTCCCGTAAAATGCGGTTCAGATTGGTCTTGGATGTCAATGCCCGTGTTGGTGTGAACCCGGTGTCTTTTACAATCCGGTCCACAAAGGCATCCATATCCTCCAAGATAGTGGGGTCACCGCTCCCCCATGTCTTATCAGCCTTATGCGTGCTCGGGATTCCATAATCAATGCTTGCCTTGAAGCCGTTCTCATTGATGGAAAGCTTTCCTGTGGACAGGACTTCCATTCTCAGACACTCGACCCTGGTTTTCACTCCCGCCACCAGGTTATCCACGTCACTGTAAATCTTCCGGACCATCTCCGCCTCTTCCTGGTCATTCCTGGGGCTTTCAAGGGCAATAATTTCCTTCTCGCCCAGGCGGATTTTCCTCTTGATGAGGGCCAGGTCCTGCATGCTGTAATCAGCGCCTTCTCTGGAGCCCAGTTCTGTCTCCGTATCAAACGCATGAATATGGGCAGATACAGGAAGGTCGGACGCACCCTTAATCATCTTAATTTCCATTGCTTCGGTCTTGCGTTCCGGGAAAAGCACCTCACCCATATAGGCTTCGGTCTGCCTTTCTTTCGTATAATCAATCAGCTCCTGTGGTGTTAATAATTCTTCTACTCTTGGCATGTCTTAATCCTCCTTATACTGTGGGTGTGGCGGCCTTGACCTTCAGGCTTCCATCTACAAAAAATTTAATAAATGGCATCTTTTCCACCATCTGGTCCACGGCATCAACCAGGTATTCCCCCTGCAGCCGCTCCGTGTTGACGGAACCGGCAATCATCAGGGCCCCAGCCTGCTGTCCGTATGTGACCTCTGTGGTTGCGAAAAGAATGCCAACGGGTTCCGTGGAAAATGTGTACGTATAAGCCCCGGAGCTCCCGCTGCGCGTAACCTTTACCACCTTTCCGTCCTTGTCCAGCAGGCTGCCTGCCAGAACAAATTTCTTCCCCTCGGTGTCCGCTGTCACCCCGGTGTCCAGTACCGTACAGGTGATGTTCTCATAATGCTCATTCCGCAGGAACTCCGGAGAATTATCGTACGTCTTCTTTACTAAATACATGTCATTTCCTCTCTTTCTCTATTTTGTTGCCCATGCATCCGCATAGGGGTTTTTTGAGGTTTCTTTGTTCAGACTTACCGCCACTGTCTTGGCCCAGCCACCCTCTGATGTCTCGCCGGCCTTGGGTTTATAACCGGTTTTTCCGCTTCCCTGCCTGGCGGCCGCAGGAGTAGAATCCTTGAACAGGAACGCCTTACCTTCCTTCAGTGCCTTCACCTGTTCTTCAAGGCCAGTGACTTTCCCGTCGTCCCCCAGGAGCAGCTTGCTTTTATCAACAAGTCCGGACACAAGGTCAGCGTCATGGGCGGAGTCACCGATTGCAAGTTTGATGGCGGTGGTCAGCTTCAGTTCCTTCATATCCGCCTCATATTTCTCTTTGGCAGCCTTATTCTCTGCCTGCAGGTCCGTAATCTGTTTCTGGAGCTCCTCGCTGCTGCCACTGGCCTTCTTCAGTTCCTCCAATTGTTTGTCCCTGGTCCTAATGTCTTTCTCCAGTTGGGCCTTTGTGGCGTTGAGGGCCTCCAGGTCCGTTTTAGGGACGTAGCCCTCCAACTCCTTCTTTGATTCCTGTTCCGCTTTAGACGCCAGCTCCTCGCTGATTCCCAGAGCGACAAAATCTTCTTTTTTCATATTCTCTTCCTCTCTTTTTGATATAAAAAAACACATCAGGATAAACCTGCGTGCCTATCTCGATTCCTCTATTACGATATTGCAATAAAATGTCACCAGTCATTTCTGGACGGTGGATATCTACATCGTATCATGTTATCCATCTCCTGCCCCTAAAAACTGTCTTTTCCACTCTTTATACTTCATGTTCGCCGGTACATAAGATGTCTCGTCATCGTCATCTCTGGCCGCCCGCCGTTCTCCCGTTGTAAACTCATCGTCAAAATACGGAACCGTGGTAGTTCTACAATTGGGATGAAAGGGAGGTGCTGTGATGCCAACCTCATAGTCCTTCATATCGAAAACCCTGCCATCCATATTTCTGCATATTTCAGAGGTCTGGTTATCCAGTGTGGCCAAAATCTCATACTTCTCCACCCCCAGTTCCTTTAGACAGTTCTTTTGGGCTACTGATGATATGGCGGCCGATTCTGTCATAATAAGGCGCCCGGCCTGGCTTCTGCTGACCTCCATGGTCTTTGACAGACTATCTATAGCTCTCTGCGGGGACTCACCGCGTATAATGTTCTGTGTTAGCTCGGTATGCAGGTTCCTGACCAGTTTGTCTTTATTAGTCCAGATACGGCTTGAGAAATTTTCTCCATCCTGTGCCCATGGTTTTTTGATGATAAGCTCTATCTTCCTGTTATCCAGCCGTGCCAGGTTAGTTCCCACTCTGGTTTCCTTTGCCATCTCAAAGGCTGTTCGATAATACTGTTCATCGTAAGCTTTATGTAGATAATCTGTTATCCCGCTTTCAAATTCTGTAGACAGCGACTCCACATGCTGCTGCATCTGGAGTTCCATCGCCTCCAAATAGGAGATGTGATGCCGGGCGGAAGCGTTTTCCAACTCTTTCATCCAGCGCTGGTCAATCGCATTCTCCTCGCCAGCCTTTATGTAGTCCTCGACTGTCCATTTAAATTCTTCCAGCTCGTTTTGCCTTAGCAGTTTCTTTGCCTCTGCGTAGCTAATTCCATTGTTGTCGGCCAGTCTTTGATACCACCGCATAATATCCATCTGGATGCTGTTTGTTGCCCTTGTGTATTGGCGCTGGACATCCTTGTAGTAAGCAGCGCTCCGCCGGTACTGTTCGTCCTCCAGAGAAGCCATGCGTTTTCCCCAATAGCCCGTATTCTTAGCCGTGAGCCTCGCCTCCCTTCATTGCTTTTACTTTTTCTTTGGTCTATCACATCCTCATCGGCACTGTTGAAACACCAAGGAATGAGGATTCTGTCAAATCTGTTGGTGTAGTCACCTCTGCAATGCAGAGCCAACTTGGTCTACATTAACCAACATCGTCACCGTCAACTTCGCTGGCTCATTTGACCCGGCGGAGTTTTCTAATTTGTAATCTGTCACATTATTAACTTCTATCCCATCCAGGAAAATCTGCCCCATCTCATTAATACAGACTGATTTAAGTCTCATCCCCTTCACCGCCTTCCTCTTCCTCCTGTTTTCCCTGCTTTTCAAATGCCTGCTGATAAAGGTCTGCCTTCTGCGCATTTTCCTCTTCTTCCGTCTTCAGCTGCTTTTCTTCTTCCTCTGCATTTTCCACCCATGGATGATTCTTGAGAATTGTCTTATGGGAGATGATGCCCGTGCTTTTTGTAGCGATGTCAGCCAGTTCTGATTCACTCCGGATGGCCGTCCTGGTCCATGTCTGCGTTATCTGCTTGCACTCGGCCCCCAGATGCTGACATATGGCCCGTACCAGCTGGCCAAACCCCAGTTTAAACTCCGTTTCCATCAGACCCGCTTTCAGTTCCAGGAGTGAGTACAGATATTTTAGTGCTTCCCCTGAGGTGTTACCGAACTTCTGTGGATCCGGATCTACTCCCATCCCCTGTTCAAAGATTGCTTTCCTGGTAATCTCCAGAAATTTCTCCCTGGCTTCAATCGGGATGCTGATGGTTAGGGCCTCTACACCTCCGCCTCCTCCTGTCCCATCGGTCTCTATCTTGATTGCTTTATATTGTTTTAAATCGTTGACAAATGTTTTAAGATCCTCTCCTCCGTAATTTGTCAGTATGAAAATGATTTCCTGTATATCCTCCAGGTCATTTAAAAAGCCGCTGAATACCTTGTCATAGGCATCAATCAGCGGCTTCACATTGACCAGATCATCTGTGGGAATGTTATTATTGTAGAATGGTATAAATGGCACCTCTCCAAGACCATGCTCAAATTCATTAATCATTTGTGCACTTCCATCCGGAGAATCAGCCATCTCGAATATATTATAGGCTTCTAGTCCCGTTTCTGAAATGGAACTGCTCTTTTTCTTATACACGCAGCACCTTTCTGCTGTCCAATATTCCCAGACATAGATTGTCTTTCCATCCACGGCATCCCTTGTCTTATAATTTCGTAACACTGCATCCAACTGGCGGTCCAGATCTGTGGAATACACCGGGATAATCTGCTTTGGGTCTATGGTCCCGTACTTCCAGTTCCCAGTGTCATCCTTCCAATAATGTACCCATGCAACCCTGCAATTCGATGCCTTAATGCACAGGTCCTTACAAACCTTAGCATATTTATCCCCCAGCATATCTGCTATCTGCTTATTCACGGCATCATTACCCACATCAAATAGTGGAGGAGCCGAAAACATATATGCTGCCTTTTGGTTGACCAGCAAGCCATGAAAGTTCCGTGGTATCCGGTTGTCAGCATTCCGCAGCGGGTCATTCTCCCGACTCTTTCTGGTCCCGTAGAGAATGTCGTTCTTATTCTCATAATATCGTTCTGCCAACTTGGATCCCCTTATAAAACGTCGGTGTCCAACAGAATAGCTCTTTATCAACTCCTTTACTATGTCAATTGACATAACCTGTGGCATCCCACCACCTCCTTTATTTTAAGACCGATATGCCGCCCTTCTTGGCACAGTTCTCGGCAATCCCGGTTGTTGCATCCGGGGCATCATCGTGTTTGTTCTGACCTTCGCGCTGATATTTTATCATTGCATAATAATATTCAGGCCATCGATTCTTCCAGTCTTCTGGGTAGTAGATGTGCTGCATTACCCAGGAAGAATTGGAATAAATGCGAGCCTGTTTATTTTGTATCTGCGTAAACCACTTGATTGTAGTGTAATTGCTGCCCAGCTCCTGCTCCAGGATGCGGCGTACGTTACGTGCAAATCCGCGTCCCCCATTGTTAGACTCAATCCTGGCCAAGTTGACCGCTCCTTCTAACAGCATCCTGGCCGTAGCTGGTTCTGTGACTTCCATGGGGTCCTTGGTATATAGGATATCTAGGATATATGCCTCATTGGCAAAGGTAACACCATAATTGATACTGCACAAGTAATCTTCGCCGGTATCCGCCGTATCCGTGTAGTTGCGTATCTCCTTAAACTGCGGCAGCTCCCCCGAATAGGTCTTGAAACTGGTATACAGCCTACCCTTTAGGTCAATTGGTTCCTGCTGATAGTTGGCTGATGCAATGTCAGCGCCCATGGCCCGTATCCTAGCCTTGTAGGACTTATAAGACAGCACTTCCGGGCAGAGCATCTCATGTGTATCCGGATTCAGAAGCGCCTTCATGCTGATATGCCTGAGTTTAGTACCGGCCTCTCTGAAATGTTCCAGCGCCCGGCCTGCCAGGTCATCGCTTGCCCATCGGGTCATGATAATGATAATCTTTCCACCTTCCTCTAGGCGTGACAGCATCGTGTCCGTAAACCAAAGCCAGTGTTTCTCCTTGACCAGTTCGTTGTTGGCCTCCTCTGCATTCTTGATGAGGTCATCGATGATAAGCAGCGTGGCGCCAAAACCGGTAGCCGTGCCAGTCGGGGATGTGGCCAGATAGTTATTGAATCCGCGCTCCAGGCTCCAAAGATTCATGGCGCCGTCACCACGCTTGATGGATACACCTGGGAATATGTCGGAGAACACAATCCGGTTCTCGTCTGCTTTCTCCTCCTGGATGTCGTTGCGGACATTCTTTGAGAACATGGTGGAAAGTGTCTCATTGTAGGATCCGGTCATGATTTTCTGTGTCTGGTCGTTGCCTAGCGTCCACTCAACCAATAGGCCGGCCGTGCGGCTTTTTCCGTGCCTGGGTGGTTCATTGACTATCATTACCTCGTCATCAGACTGAATGAAGTCCTGGAAGGCATTACAGAGGTCAATCAGATATTGGCGGTCCTCCTTATAAAAATCAGGAGCCTTCAAATTGCAATAGTAAAAGAACTCGCGCCGTGCAAGCTCTATCTTTGCTCCCCTGATTATGGTCTCTCTATCCACCATGTATCAGCTTCTTCAGTTCTTCAGTTGTTAATCCAGCGTAAGGGTTTGTGGTGGCAACTTGGCCGGACAGCTCCACCTTATCCTTGAACATCCCCAGATGTCGCCCCAGGAGCTCTAGAGCTCTTACCCTGTCATAAGTCTCCACATTAATCCCATATTTAGTTTCTTTGATTGCGGAGATGGCCACCCTCTTCTCTTTTTGCAGTTCAGCTGTCGGTGTTATTCGGACTACATCCCTTGTCTGTACTTGTCCAGTATCAGGATCCACCACATAAGAATTGTTTCGAATAATAGGCTCCCGCACAACCTGTGCAAAATCTGTTCCGTTTGCACTGGCAATCTTGTACAGTTCCTCCAGTACCCAGTCCTGTGTAATCTCTGTACGCTTTTCCCGGTCCTTCATGCGCTCCTGGATATATTCTGCAACCTTAACATTTCTTAACAATCTGGCTCCGGCAGCAGCGGCAGTTTCTTCCTTTGTGACATTGGGATATGCCATCTTATAAGCCCTTGTTGCATTAAGGTCAATCAGATATTCATTTGCAAATATTTTTTGTTTGGGTGTTAATGACATCTGGCTCACCTCGCCTTCTATTTTGACCCAAATTCAAAGGAGCCACGAACCTGTGACAGTCCGTGGCTCCGGAGAGTGTATCAATAATTTTTAATAATCAATTCTTTGTATTTCCTGCTGCCGTTCTTGCTTACAAGATTATCTTGCCTCTCTACTTCAATAATTACAAATCTGTCATACAATTTCCTGATTTCCGGGCAATCATTATACGACAAGATAAACCTTCCCTTAATATGTTCCAGGCTCTCTTTGAGACGAATATGGTCCTCCGGTTGGAATCTATCTGGATAATATTTTTCTGCATCGTAATATGGAGGGTCAAGGTAGAAAAGAGCTTTTTCCCTGTCATATGTTTTAATCAATTTCCCAAAATCATTATTCTCAATGATTACCTTGTTTAGTCTTACGGATGCTACCTTGATAAGCTCAACGGCATTCTGTATATTATAACCCTTGCATATAAAGGAATGTAAGTTTGTCCCAAAACTCTCTTTTATTGCAATCCAAAAGCGCGCTGCCCTTTGTATATCCGTAAGTCCTCGCGCTGGCTGTATTGCATCTAAAAACATTTCCCTGGACATCAATGTTCCATCAAGCTCCTTTTGCAACGCGTCCGGATGGTATTTAACTATTCGGAACAGGTTGACTAACTCCCCATTAATATCATTATATACCTCCATTGTTGCATGGCTCTCCTTGGAGAACAAAAGCCAGGCAGCGCCGCCGAATACCTCTATGTATCGGTCAAATGTGCCTGGCTCAGGAAATTGTTCCAGAATTGCCTTTCGTAATAGTTTCTTTCCACCAATCCAACTAATAAAACTATCCATATGTCACCTTTCCTAGCATCGAAATATCCTGGTAAGAAAGACCTGTCGGGTAAATGACCAAAAATAAAGCACTCAGCTTTATGGCCGAATGCTTAATAGCGAGGATGGGATTTGAACCCATGGCCTCAAGGGTATGAACCTTGCGAGCTGCCAGACTGCTCTACCTCGCATCAAGGCGTACCTGCATCCAAGTATCTGAAATCAGATACCCGATGCACCAGTACGTGTATGTGAAGCAATGCTTTACACCACTTCCAGTTTACACTATAACATTTCAAAAACGAAAAATGTGAAATTAACGAAATTATTTAGTAACCGCCAAATAATAATACGGTCAACTGTAAAATTACCCCAGCCCTTTGCGAG
>OBXC01000651.1_pt1 | contig 24137 bp, 18 predicted proteins | sample 1538111 | NCBI WGS metagenome assembly OBXC01 (sample SAMEA2580137, study PRJEB22360) | human gut metagenome | biome: human gut; feature: human-associated habitat; material: faeces | place: Denmark | collected 2008/2010
CATATCCGGTTGTCAGGTCAGGGTGGTAAGGCACCTGCTTTACACTTTCGCCCGCGGTCAGTGATGGCTGCGGGCGAATCGTACCAGATGTTGTCAATTAATCGTGTTGGCACAGCGTTATGACTATTTTTTCTTTTATCTGCCAGTGCACAGCAAACTGCTCATCCTCTAGTCGAATGATGATCTGCTGTTTATTCCAGCTAATTATCTGATAATCCAGAAAACCTTGAGCGGCCTGTATCTCACTTGCCTTAAATGCGCTCTCTTTGGCGGAAAATGCCAGTGTCAGCGCCAGAGGAAAGGCTAAACCGCAGTCTGCAAGTCGCTTGTGTTCCGCTGGTGTAATAATGTTGTCTGTCAATTCTCTTGCGGTTTGTGCAGAGAAAATCTCTTCAATATCAATGCCAATTGGTTGACGGGAAACCACGGCTAATGCCGTAGTCCCACAGTGACTAATGCTGCCGTATACCCCCGCAGGCCACACAGGTTGGCGTAGCTCGCCGATTGCAGGCACACATTTATAGCCATATTCCCGCAGCGCATAAATTGCAGCGATCCGCCCGGCTAAATGCTCTGTTTTACGTTTACGTCCAGCGTGTTGAAGTTGTGCGTAGTGCGGCAGCCAGAGTAAATCCTGCTCGCGAAAACTCGCCGGATCAAACTCAACAAAATGCAGCGTATGTCCGGCAAAGGGGAGGGAGGTATGCGTAGTTTTCATGTCAACCATATTAGAGAATGATGACAAACGCAAAACTGCCTGATGCGCTACGCTTATCAGGCCTACGTGGTCCTGCAATATATTGAATTGGCAAGATTTTTGTAGGCCGGATAAGGCGTTCACGCCGCATCCGGCATGAACTACGCGCACTTTGTCAACAATCTGACGTTAGCTTCAGAAGTGAGTATTAATGCTCATATACCACGTACGTCCCGGCTCGTTATAGGTATACGCCCCGGCACCTGCGATATAGTTGGCTCCTGCCAGATCGCCCGTGGTCTGGGCATTACCCGCACGCCACAAACGTTTGTCGAACAGGTTGTCCACGCCGCCGGTCAGACTGACATTCTTGGTCACATCCCAGGTCGCGCTCAGGCCAACAATGCTGTACGGACTGATTTCTTTGGTTTCCGGTCCAACCGCTGGCTGACCTTTATAGTTGTACTTCTTCGGCTGCTGTTTGCCGTACCAGGTGAAGGTCGTTTGCATCGACAAATCTTCCCGTGCCTGCCAGCTCAGCGTTGAGTTCAACGTATACTCCGGGATGATCGACAAACGGTCGCCCGTGGTTTTGTTTTCACTCTTCAGCATATAAGTGATGTTATTGGTCCACATCACCGTTTCGCTAACCGGTACGTTTAACGATCCTTCCAGACCTTCAACCACCGCTTTCGGTACGTTATCCCACTGATAGAGATCGGTGCCGACTGCGTTTTGCCCTACAGCCACATAGCCCGCTTCAATCTTATTGCGATAATCGTTACGGAACCAGGTCACGCCCGCCAGCCAGCCGTCGCGTTTGAACTCCAGACCAATCTCCTTGTTGATGCTGGTTTCTGCTTTCAGGTCATCGTTACCTTGCAGATAGCAGCCGCCCGCGCTGGCATAGCAGCCCTGACCTTTACTGTAGAGAATGTAGTTTGGGTTAGTCTGGTACAGGCTCGGCGCTTTATAGGCGCGGGCGATGCCCATTTTGAGCGTGAAGTCATCGCCTAAACCTTGCGATATGTTCAGCGCCGGGCTCCAGTTATTGCCGACAATACTGTGATGATCGAAACGCAGCCCCGGCGTTACGATGGTGCTGTCAGTCAGCTCCATATTGTTTTCGGCAAACAGCGAGAAAATTTCTGCTTTTGAATATGGGCTACGGTCGGTGGCACTCACGCCATCAATAGCACCGCCGGTATTCGTTCCGGTCAGTGCCTGGGTGTTGGAACTCAAGTCCTTCATCCGTTGCTGATTCCACTCTGTACCCAGCGTCAGCGTTTGGTTAACGAGGAAATCAATCGGCAGGTTAACTTCGCTGTGCAGCATCACGTCATCAAGATCGATATCTACAAAATCCTGTGCCGCTTTTTCGTTAAATTTCCCTTCGGTACCGCCCGCCAGACCTTCCGGAATACGCGAGTTACGGGTGTGTTCGTACTGCACCCAGTTGCTGGTGGTCACGCCGTTATCCCAGCCACCGTTCCAGGTCAGCGAGTAGTTCTGGCGATACAGGCGGTTGGTTTCATCGCCATATTTCGAGCGAGTGTAAGCGTCAGAGTTGGTGTTCTGCGTATCACCCGCATACAGGTTACCCTGGCGGCTGTAGCCCGCTTCCAGTTCGAGTGACTGCAGAGGCGCGAAGTCCCAGCGCACCACGCCATTAATATCTTTGTTGATCACCCCTTCGCGCCCGGCTGGTAACGTCGTGGCATACGTTCCGGCACGCGCGGACTGATGGCCCTGGTTGATATCCCACGCGTCAGCCTGGGTTTTGTCGAGGTTGCCATACAAGCGGAAGCTGAATTCGTCGCCCAGCGGACCGGTCAGGCTGAAGTTGGTGCGTTTGGTGGCACCTTCCTCTTTATGTTCTGGCGCATTGAAATAAGCATCCCAGGAGCCGTGCCACTCACCACTGCCTTTTTTGGTAATGATGTTAACCACGCCGCCCGCCGCGCCGTTGCCGGACCACGTAGAACTTCAATACGTTCAATCATTTCAGGCGGCACCCAGGAGGTATCACCACGGGTATCGCGCTCGCCACGCCAGCCCTGACGCACAGAGTTACGGCTGCTTACCGGCTTGCCGTCAATCAAAATCAGCGTGTTTTCCGGACCCATGCCGCGAATATCAATCTGGCGGTTATTACCACGCTGACCACTGGTGGAGTTACCGGTCAGGTTAACGCCAGGCATGGTACGAATGATCTCCGATACATCGCGGGCAACCGGGTTTTTGCGGATTTCATCTGCGGTGATGGTCGAAACGCCAGGTGCCTGCAAGTTCTGCTCGGCGGCGGTAACAACAATAGTATCGTCATGTGAAACAGGAGTATCGGTCGGCTCTTGTGCCTGTGCTACCCCATAAATCCCCAGATTGACCAACAAGGCCAGGGAATGAATCTTCTTGTTCATTGTTTTATTCCTGCATTTTTGCCACGAATTGCAACTGTCGGGCATGGTCGTCATCAACACGACGCATCCCGCTACCGCGAAAACCTTTGATCCTGAAAGACACGCAGTGCAGCTGATTAATTAATGTCCGCGCTTCCCACGGCGCGCCATTACGCTATTGCAAATGCAAATAGTTATCAATAATATTATCAATATATTTCTGCAATCAATAAAAAATTGCACAGTAAACATGGGGTTATGGTGTGACGGCGTTAAAAGTAGGAAGTGAGAGCTGGTGGCAGTCGAAACATGGCCCGGAATGGCAACGTCTGAATGACGAAATGTTTGAGGTCACTTTCTGGTGGCGTGATCCCCAGGGTTCTGAAGAATACTCGACGATAAAGCGCGTATGGGTCTATATCACTGGCGTGACCGATCACCATCAGAACAGCCAGCCCCGGTCGATGCAGCGAATTGCAGGAACCGATGTTTGGCAGTGGACGACACAACTCAATGCCAACTGGCGTGGCAGCTACTGCTTTATTCCTACTGAACGCGATGACATTTTTTCTGCACCATCCCCCGATCGCCTCGAATTACGCGAAGGCTGGCGAAAACTATTACCCCAGGCGATAGCCGATCCGCTGAATCCACAAAGCTGGAAAGGCGGGCGAGGGCACGCTGTTTCTGCACTCGAAATGCCGCAAGCGTCTCTGCAACCGGGATGGGATTGTCCGCAAGCGCCAGAAACGCCTGCCAAAGAAATTATCTGGAAAAGTGAACGGTTGAAAAATTCACGCCGTGTATGGATTTTTACCACCGGCGATGCAACAGCAGAAGAACGCCCGCTGGCAGTTTTGCTTGATGGCGAATTTTGGGCGCAGAGTATGCCCGTCTGGCCTGCGCTGACTTCGCTGACCCATCGTCGGCAACTTCCGCCCGCCGTGTATGTGTTGATCGACGCTATCGACACCACGCACCGCGCCCACGAACTGCCGTGTAATGCGGATTTCTGGCTGGCAGTACAGCAAGAGTTATTACCCCTGATGAAAGCTATTGCCCCTTTTAGCGATCGCGCCGATCGCACCGTGGTCGCCGGGCAGAGTTTTGGTGGGCTTTCCGCGCTGTATGCCGGACTGCACTGGCCTGAACGCTTTGGCTGTGTATTAAGCCAGTCAGGATCGTACTGGTGGCCGCATCGGGGCGGGCAGCAAGAAGGTGTTTTACTTGAGCAACTTAAAGCTGGTGAAGTTAGCGCCGAAGGTCTGCGCATTGTGCTGGAATCGGGTATTCGCGAGCCGATGATCATGCGGGCCAATCAGGCGCTGTATGCGCAATTACACCCCCTAAAAGAATCCATTTTCTGGCGTCAGGTTGACGGCGGACATGATGCGCTTTGTTGGCGCGGTGGCTTGATGCAGGGGCTAATCGACCTCTGGCAACCACTTTTCCATGACAGGAGTTGAATATGGCATTCAGTAATCCCTTCGATGATCCACAGGGAGCGTTTTACATTTTGCGCAATGCGCAGGGGCAATTCAGTCTGTGGCCGCAACAATGCGCTTTACCGGCAGGCTGGGACGTTGTGTGTCAGCCGCAGTCACAGGCGTCCTGCCAGCAGTGGCTGGAAGCCCACTGGCGTACTCTGACACCGGCGAATTTCACCCAGTTGCAGGAGGCACAATGAGCCAGCATTTACCTTTGGTCGCCGCACAACCCGGCATCTGGATGGCAGAAAAACTGTCGGATTTACCCTCCGCCTGGAGCGTGGCGCATTACGTTGAGTTAACCGGAGAGGTTGATGCGCCACTACTGGCCCGCGCGGTGGTTGCCGGACTAGCGCAAGCAGATACGTTGCGGATGCGTTTTACGGAAGATAACGGCGAAGTCTGGCAGTGGGTCGATGATGCGCAGACGTTCGAACTGCCAGAAATTATCGACCTGCGAACCAACATTGATCCGCACGGTACTGCGCGGGCATTAATGCAGGCGGATTTGCAACAAGATCTGCGCGTCGATAGTGGTAAACCACTGGTCTTTCATCAACTGATACAGGTGGCGGATAACCGCTGGTACTGGTATCAGCGTTATCACCATTTGCTGGTCGATGGCTTCAGTTTCCCGGCCATTACACGCCAGATCGCCAACATTTACTGCGCATTGCTGCGTGGCGAACCAACGCCTGCTTCGCCGTTTACGCCTTTCGCTGATGTAGTGGAAGAGTATCAGCAGTACCGCGAAAGTGAAGCCTGGCAGCGTGATGCGGCATTCTGGGCGGAACAGCGTCGTCAACTACCACCGCCCGCGTCACTTTCTCCGGCACCTTTACCGGGGCGCAGCGCTTCGGCAGATATTTTGCGCCTGAAACTGGAATTTACCAACGGGGAATTCCGCCAGCTGGCTACGCAACTTTCAGGTGTGCAGCGTACCGATTTAGCCCTTGCGTTGGCAGCCTTGTGGCTGGGGCGATTGTGCAACCGCATGGACTACGCTGCCGGATTTATCTTTATGCGTCGACTGGGCTCGGCGGCGCTGACGGCTACCGGACCCGTGCTCAACGTTTTGCCATTGGGTATTCACATTGCGGCGCAAGAAACGCTGCCGCAACTGGCAACCCGACTGGCGGCTCAACTGAAAAAAATGCGTCGCCATCAACGTTACGATGCCGAACAAATTGTCCGTGACAGCGGGCGAGCGGCAGGAGAGGAACCGCTGTTCGGTCCGGTACTCAATATCAAGGTATTTGATTACCAACTGGATATTCCTGGTGTTCAGGCGCAAACCCATACCCTGGCAACCGGTCCGGTTAATGACCTTGAACTGGCCCTGTTCCCGGATGAACACGGTGATTTGAGTATTGAAATCCTCGCCAATAAACAGCGTTACGATGAGCAAACGTTAATTCAACACGCTGAACGCCTGAAAATGCTGATTGCGCAGTTCGCCGCGGATCCGGCGCTGTTGTGCGGCGATGTCGATATTATGCTGCCAGGTGAGTATGCGCAGCTGGCGCAGATCAACGCCACTCAGATTGAGATTCCAGAAACCACGCTGAGCGCGCTGGTGGCAGAACAAGCGGCAAAAACACCGGATGCTCCGGCGCTGGCAGATGCGCGTTACCAGTTCAGCTATCGGGAAATGCGCGAGCAGGTGGTGGCGCTGGCGAATCTGCTGCGTGAGCGCGGCGTTAAACCGGGCGACAGCGTGGCGGTGGCTCTACCGCGCTCGGTCTTTTTGACCCTGGCGCTACATGCGATAGTTGAAGCTGGTGCGGCCTGGCTACCGTTGGATACCGGCTATCCGGACGATCGCCTGAAAATGATGCTGGAAGATGCGCGTCCGTCGCTGTTAATCACCACTGACGATCAACTGCCGCGCTTTAGCGATATCCCCAATTTAACCAGCCTTTGCTATAACGCCCCGCTGACACCGCAGGGCAGTGCGCCGCTGCAGCTTTCACAACCGCACCACACGGCTTATATCATCTTTACCTCTGGCTCCACCGGCAGACCGAAAGGGGTAATGGTCGGTCAGCAGGCTATCGTTAACCGCCTGCTATGGATGCAAAACCATTACCCGCTTACAGGCGAAGATGTTGTTGCCCAAAAAACGCCGTGCAGTTTTGATGTCTCGGTGTGGGAGTTTTTCTGGCCGTTTATTGCCGGGGCGAAACTGGTGATGGCTGAACCGGAAGCGCACCGCGACCCGCTCGCTATGCAGCATTTTTTTGCTGATTATGGCGTAACGACCACGCACTTTGTGCCGTCGATGCTGGCGGCATTTGTTGCATCGCTGACGCCGCAAACCGCTCGCCAGAGTTGCGCGACGTTGAAACAGGTTTTCTGTAGTGGTGAAGCCTTACCGGCTGATTTATGCCGCGAATGGCAACAGTTAACCGGCGCGCCGTTGCATAATCTATATGGCCCGACGGAAGCGGCGGTAGATGTCAGTTGGTATCCGGCTTTTGGCGAGGAACTGGCAGAGGTGCGCGGCAGCAGTGTGCCGATCGGTTATCCGGTGTGGAATACGGGCCTGCGCATTCTCGATGCGATGATGCATCCGGTGCCGCCGGGTGTGGCGGGAGATCTCTATCTCACCGGTATTCAACTGGCGCAGGGGTATCTTGGACGACCCGATCTGACCGCCAGCCGCTTTATTGCCGATCCTTTTGCCCCAGGTGAACGGATGTACCGTACCGGCGATGTGGCTCGCTGGCTGGATAACGGCGCAGTGGAGTACCTCGGGCGCAGTGACGATCAGCTAAAAATTCGCGGGCAGCGTATCGAACTGGGCGAAATTGATCGCGTGATGCAGGCGCTGCCGGATGTCGAACAAGCCGTTACCCACGCCTGTGTGATTAACCAGGCGGCAGCCACTGGTGGTGATGCGCGTCAGTTGGTGGGCTATCTGGTGTCGCAATCAGGTCTGCCGTTGGATACCAGCGCATTACAGGCGCAGCTTCGTGAAACATTGCCACCACATATGGTACCGGTAGTTCTGCTGCAACTTCCACAGTTACCACTTAGCGCCAACGGCAAGCTGGATCGCAAAGCCTTACCGTTGCCTGAACTGAAGGCACAAGCGCCGGGGCGTGTGCCGAAAGCGGGCAGTGAAACGATTATCGCCGCGGCATTCTCGTCGTTGCTGGGTTGTGACGTGCAGGATGCCGATGCTGATTTCTTTGCGCTTGGCGGTCATTCGCTACTGGCAATGAAACTGGCAGCGCAGTTAAGTCGGCAGTTTGCCCGTCAGGTGACGCCGGGTCAGGTGATGGTCGCGTCAACTGTCGCCAAACTGGCAACGATTATTGATGGTGAAGAAGACAGCACCCGACGCATGGGATTCGAAACCATTCTGCCGTTGCGTGAAGGTAATGGCCCGACGCTGTTTTGTTTCCATCCGGCATCCGGTTTTGCCTGGCAGTTTAGCGTGCTCTCGCGTTATCTCGATCCACAATGGTCGATTATCGGCATTCAGTCGCCGCGCCCTCATGGCCCCATGCAGACGGCAGCAAACCTGGATGAAGTCTGCGAAGCGCATCTGGCAACGTTACTTGAACAACAACCGCACGGCCCTTATTACCTGCTGGGTTATTCGCTGGGCGGTACGCTGGCGCAGGGCATTGCGGCGCGGCTGCGTGCCCGTGGCGAACAGGTGACATTTCTTGGCTTGCTGGATACCTGGCCGCCAGAAACACAAAACTGGCAGGAAAAAGAAGCCAATGGTCTGGACCCGGAAGTGCTGGCGGAGATTAACCGCGAGCGCGAAGCCTTCCTGGCGGCACAGCAGGGAAGTACTTCAACGGAGTTGTTTACCACCATTGAAGGCAACTACGCTGATGCTGTGCGCCTGCTGACGACAGCTCATAGCGTACCGTTTGATGGTAAAGCGACGCTATTTGTTGCCGAACGCACGCTTCAGGAAGGTATGACTCCTGAACAGGCCTGGGCACCGTGGATTGCTGGGCTGGATATCTATCGTCAGGATTGTGCGCATGTGGATATTATCTCTCCGGTGGCGTTTGAAAAAATTGGGCCGATTATTCGTGCGACGCTAAATAAGTAAATTTATATTATCTATAAACCCATAATTACAGAAAATAATTATGGGTTTATCATTTGTTTAATTTATAAGTTTGGTGGGTATTTCTCTGAAATAGAGTGAATGTTGCATTCAGTGGGAGTAATTTACAAACTTCAGCTTCGGATAAATCTCACCAACTGGTAGAGTGGGGGCCGTGGAGATTTACTCTTATTGGACTCATTTTCAGGTTATACCCCATGTCATCACTGAATATTAAACAGGGAAGTGAAGCTCATTTTCCCGAGTATCCTCTGGCGTCGCCCAGTAATAATGAAATTGATTTACTTAATCTAATCGAAGTTTTATGGCGGGCAAAAAAAACGGTCATGGCGGTCATTTTTGCGTTTGCCTGCGCAGGATTGCTGATCTCTTTCATCCTGCCGCAAAAATGGACCAGCGCGGCGGTTGTCACGCCTCCAGAACCTGTTCAGTGGCAAGAGCTGGAGAAAACATTCACTAAGCTTCGTGTGCTGGATCTGGATATCAAAATTGATCGTACAGAAGTATTTAACCTGTTTATCAAGAAGTTTCAGTCTGTTAGCTTACTAGAAGAGTACCTGCGCTCATCACCTTATGTAATGGACCAATTAAAAGAGGCGAAAATCGACGAACTGGATTTGCATCGCGCAATTGTCGCATTGAGCGAAAAAATGAAAGCGGTTGATGACAATGCCAGTAAGAAAAAAGATGAACCGTCACTGTATACCTCCTGGACGCTAAGTTTTACCGCGCCAACCAGTGAAGAGGCGCAGACCGTTTTGAGCGGGTATATCGATTATATCTCTGTGTTGGTGGTGAAAGAGTCGATAGAAAACGTCCGTAATAAACTGGAGATCAAAACCCAGTTTGAAAAAGCAAAACTGGCTCAGGACCGCATTAAAATGAAAAATCAACTTGATGCAAACATTCAGCGCCTCAATTATTCACTCGACATTGCCAACGCGGCAGGAATTAAAAAGCCCGTATACAGTAATGGTCAGGCCGTTAAAGATGACCCCGATTTCTCTATTTCTCTCGGCGCAGACGGTATTGAACGCAAACTGGAAATTGAAAAAGCGGTTACTGACGTTGCGGAACTGAACGGCGAATTACGTAATCGCCAGTATCTTGTCGAGCAGTTAACAAAAGCAAATATCAACGATGTGAATTTTACGCCGTTTAAATATCAGTTAAGCCCGTCATTGCCAGTGAAAAAAGACGGTCCGGGTAGGGCTATTATTGTGATCCTTTCCGCGTTGGTCGGCGGGATGGTGGCTTGTGGTGGTGTGTTGTTGCGTCATGCGATGGCATCCAGAAAACAGGATGCCATGATGGCAGACCACTTAGTTTAAATCTTTGCGGTTGAAGGTGCCGTTCGTCCGAGCGGCACCACGAGCGGCGTTCCGGCAACCGGATCGTCAATAATCATGCAGCGCAGACCATAAATGCGCTCGATCAGTTCAGCAGTGACAATCTCCTTCGGTGCTCCCTGAGCAACAATTTTCCCTTCCCGCAATGCAATCAAATGGCTGGCGTAACGACAGGCCTGATTAAGATCGTGCAGCACCGCCGCCAGGGTATAGCCTTTCTCGCGGTTCAGTTCGCTTAACAGTTCCAGCAAATCAATCTGATGACTGATATCCAGCCAAGTCGTGGGTTCATCGAGCAGCATAATTGCCGTTTCCTGGGCCAGCACCATCGCGATCCACGCTCGCTGGCGTTGTCCGCCAGAAAGGGTGTCCACGCTTTGATCCGCCAGATGAGTGATTCCCGTGGCCTGCATCGCTTTCGTTACCGCTTCTTCATCTTCTTTGCGCCAGCGGGTAAACAGCGGTTGATGCGGGTAACGCCCACGCGCCACCAGCTCCTGCACGGTGATATCGCCCGGCGTGGTGGCGTTTTGCGCCAACAGGCCAATCCGGCGTGCAACCTCTTTACTGGCGTAATGTTGAATGTGCTCACCATCCAGCCAGACATGCCCGTGAGCAGGCGTCATCAGGCGGCTTAAGGTACGCAGTAACGTGGATTTACCGCAGCCATTTGGCCCGATAATTGCCGTGAAGTGACCATCAGGTATTTCTACAGTCAGATTTTCCGCAACGGTATATTTGCCATATCCGAGGGTTAACTGTTCGCCGCGCAAACGGGCTACTGATTCGGTCATTTTTTGCGAGACTCCTGAATTAACAAGACGATAAGGTAAATACCGCCGAGGCTGACGGTAACGACGCCAACCGGAAGTTGATACGGCATAAACAGTTGTTGGGCGCAGAGATCGGCCACCAGCAGTAACAACGCCCCGCACAGCGCCGCCTGGGTCAGCCCCCAGCGAGCGGTGCCACTGATGCGGCGGGCAATGTGTGGCGCGACTAAAGCAATAAAGGAAATTGGCCCCGCCAGGGCAGTGGCAGCTGCGGTAAGCACTACGGCGACCAGCATCATTAACAGTCGCGAACGTTCGACGCTGACGCCCAGCGCACATGCGGTATCATCGCCCATTTCCAGCAAGCGCATTCGCCGCACCAGCAAGGCGGCGGCAATGAGCATCAATATAATGATTGGCGCGGAAGGTGAGGTTTTTGCCCACGTCAGGCCGTTGAGCGATCCGGCATTCCACAAACCCGCTGTTAGCGCCGTTTCTAAAGACGCTTTCAGCAACAGCCAGGTATTAAAGGCCACCAGCATGGCGCGAACACCGATACCGATAATAATCAACCGAAAGGTGTCGATACCGTTACGCCAGGCGAGCAGCCAGACCAACAGCGAGGTGACAATACCCCCCGCCATTGCTGCCAGCGCGATAGCCGTCAGATCCTGACCAAACAGCACCATCGCCACCAGTACGCCGCTCCATGCCCCGGTGTTAAAGCCCATTACGTCAGGGCTGCCGAGCGGGTTACGCATCAGCGACTGAAAAATCGCGCCGCTGACGCCCAGCGCCGCGCCAATCAACAGCGCCATCAGCACGCGTGGTAAACGCCATTCGGTGACCACCATCGTCATACTGCGCGGCGTGTCGCCCATCAACGCGGCGAATACCTGCGAAGTTTCCAGCGTGACGGCACCGCTACGTAATCCCCACACGCCTGCCATCACACAAGCTATTAGCAGCAGCAGACAGGTGATAATTAATCGGCGAGAGACGTAAATCATGCGCCACCTCGCGTTTTACGTCGTACGAGGAAGATCAGCACTGGTGCACCAATAAAGGCACTGACTACAGAAACGCGCAGTTCGCCGGGAACAATCACACGCCCGATAATATCGGCAAATAGCAGCAGGGCAGGGGTAGCAAGTAGCGTGACGGGCAGCGACCAGCGATGATCGGCACCTACCAGCCAGCGCGCCATGTGCGGCATCATCAGGCCAATAAAGGCAATCGGGCCAACTACCGCCGTCGCACTACCACAAAGCACGGTAATTGCCAGCAGACCAATCAACTGTGTGCGCGCTACGCGACTGCCCAGTGCCGTCGCGGTGTCACTGCCAAGGCTTAAACTGTTCAGCGCGCGGCTCAGTAATAGCGCAGTTGCTCCAGCGGTAAGCACCGGGATCAGCACCACTTTTAAGGTATGTAGATTGCGAATATCCAGCGAACCGGCTTGCCAGAAACGCAACTGATCGTAGACGTCGGGATTAAGCAGGGCGATGCCGCTGGTCAGCCCTTCCAGCACCGCCTGCCAGGGTTAAACGCACCGGACTTAACTGCCCGCCGCCCTGGCTGCCGGTAAAGGCAACAATCAACGAGGCCACCAGCGCGCCGGCGAAGGCCATCGCCAGTTGTTCCTGCGCGGAAGAGTAACCAAACAGCGCCGCGCCCAGCACAATGGCAAAACTGGCACCGGCGTTCACGCCAAGCAAACCAGGATCGGCAAGCGGGTTTCGGGTGAGGGTTTGCATTAACGCCCCGGCAAGGCCAAGCGCGCCGCCTGCCAGTAAACCGGCAAGGGTGCGCGGCAGTCGCGCGTCGAGCACGATGGTGCAGTCGGCGCTCTGGCAGGTGCCGGAGAGGGCCTCCAGCACTACGGAAGCGGGGAGTGATTTTGCTCCAATGAGCAGGCTTAATGCCGTCGCGATAATCAGTAATAACAGCAATCCGGGCACGGCAATGGCGCGTGTCACGGCAACAGAACCAGACATACGAACTTCCATGATAATGAAATTAATTATCGTTATCGATCTTATTTGGATATGTTAGCATGTGCAGCCTAAGAATAGGTATTTAAAATATTTGATGGCAAGGCATTGTAATGAATAAACAATCCTGGCTGCTTAACCTCAGCCTGTTGAAAACGCACCCGGCGTTTCGCGCAGTATTCCTCGCTCGTTTTATCTCAATTGTTTCTCTGGGTTTGCTCGGCGTCGCGGTGCCGGTGCAGATCCAGATGATGACGCATTCTACCTGGCAGGTGGGGCTTTCGGTGACGCTGACCGGCGGCGCGATGTTTGTTGGCCTGATGGTCGGCGGTGTGCTGGCGGATCGCTATGAGCGTAAAAAAGTGATTTTGCTGGCGCGCGGCACCTGTGGCATTGGCTTCATTGGACTGTGCCTGAATGCGCTGCTGCCGGAGCCGTCTTTGCTGGCAATCTATTTACTTGGTTTATGGGATGGTTTTTTCGCATCACTTGGCGTTACGGCGCTACTGGCGGCGACACCTGCACTGGTAGGGCGTGAAAACCTAATGCAGGCCGGGGCGATCACCATGTTGACCGTGCGTCTGGGGTCGGTGATTTCGCCCATGATTGGTGGTTTATTGCTGGCGACCGGAGGCGTAGCCTGGAACTACGGGCTGGCGGCGGCGGGCACGTTTATTACCTTGCTACCGTTGTTAAGCCTTCCGGCGTTGCCACCACCGCCGCAGCCGCGTGAGCATCCGTTGAAATCATTACTGGCAGGATTTCGTTTTCTACTCGCCAGCCCGCTGGTGGGAGGGATTGCGTTGCTGGGGGGTTTATTGACGATGGCTAGCGCGGTGCGGGTCCTGTATCCGGCGCTGGCTGACAACTGGCAGATGTCGGCGGCACAGATTGGTTTTCTCTATGCGGCGATTCCGCTCGGTGCGGCTATTGGCGCGTTAACCAGTGGAAAACTGGCGCATAGCGTACGGCCAGGTCTGTTGATGTTGCTCTCCACATTGGGGGCGTTCCTCGCCATTGGTCTGTTTGGCCTGATGCCGATGTGGATTTTAGGCGTGGTTTGTCTGGCACTGTTCGGCTGGCTGAGTGCGGTTAGTTCGTTGCTGCAATATACAATGCTGCAAACGCAAACCCCGGAAGCGATGTTAGGGCGGATTAACGGTTTGTGGACGGCGCAAAACGTGACGGGCGATGCCATAGGCGCGGCGCTGCTGGGCGGTTTGGGAGCGATGATGACACCGGTTGCTTCCGCAAGTGCGAGCGGTTTTGGTTTGTTGATTATCGGCGTGTTGTTGCTGCTGGTGCTGGTGGAGTTGCGGCGTTTTCGCCAGACGCCGCCGCAGGTGACAGCGTCCGACAGTTAATGCTTAAAACAGCGCCTTAAGTCGTTCCAGCACTTGCATGGCGCTGTAGTAATCCAGGCGGAATGTCTCGGTTCCCAGCGCATAAACCTGCTTGTTTTGTACTGCAGGCAGGTGCGCGAGCAGCGGATTAGCATAAATAGCATCGGCGTCTTTCTGATCACCGGCGAACAGGAATAGTGACTCGCCATTTAACCCTGCAGCCAGATTCTCTCCACCAAGCTGAATGATGTCATGGCGTTTGCCCTGGCTTTGGCTGGCGTTTAACCCTGCGGGCAACTTCGCCAGCGTAAAGCCGAGTTGTTCCAGCATCTGCCCTTGTGCTGATTCCGGCGTCCAGAGATTGGCACTGTGTGCAGCGGCGGTATAGACAATGGCAGTGACCGGCTGCGGCGGTAATTTGATTTGCTCTTTCGCCGCCGCCAGTTGCTTATCAAACTGTGCAATCCGCTCTGCCGCTTGTTTCTCATGCCCGGTAATTTCGCCAAGCTGCGTTAACAGCGACTGCCAGCTTTTGTCGTCGTAATTGATGATTAATGTTGGGGCGATGGTAGAAAGCTGATCGTACAGCGCCAGCGCCGAATCGCCGCCGGTTGCGCTAATTAAAATCAGATCCGGCATTTGCGCGGCAACGGCTTCTGCACTCGGTTCGCCGATATAGAGCCGTTGCAGTTTGCGTTCTTTCGCCACCTTGCTCCACTGGCGTAAAAAGCCCTGGTCATCCGCTACGCGGTTATTTGGCGTGGTCGCGCCGCTGGCGATCACCGGAGCATCAATCGCCAGCAGTGAGCCGGTCAGGGTGACGCTGGTGGAAACAATACGCTGCGGCTGGCTTTCCAGGGTATGAGTGCCACGGCTGTCAGTAATCTGACGCGGCCAGTCGGCGGCCTGAACTGCGGCTATTCCTGAAAGCAAAAGTCCTGTTAATAGAAGGGCGTTGCGGTAGAGCGGGGCGAGTCTCACAAGTCAGCTTCCTGTTATTAATGAAGTTAATGCTTCTCATTTTCATTGTAACCACAACCAGATGCAACCCCGAGTTGCAGATTGCGTTACCTCAAGAGTTGACATAGTGCGCGTTTGCTTTTAGGTTAGCGACCGAAAATATAAATGATAATCATTATTAAAGCCTTTATCATTTTGTGGAGGATGATATGGATACGTCACTGGCTGAGGAAGTACAGCAGACCATGGCAACACTTGCGCCCAATCGCTTTTTCTTTATGTCGCCGTACCGCAGTTTTACGACGTCAGGATGTTTCGCCCGCTTCGATGAACCGGCTGTGAACGGGGATTCGCCCGACAGTCCCTTCCAGCAAAAACTCGCCGCGTTGTTTGCCGATGCCAAAGCGCAGGGCATCAAAAATCCGGTGATGGTCGGGGCGATTCCCTTCGATCCACGTCAGCCTTCGTCGCTGTATATACCTGAATCCTGGCAGTCGTTCTCCCGTCAGGAAAAACAAGCTTCCGCACGCCGTTTCACTCGCAGCCAGTCGCTGAACGTGGTGGAACGTCAGGCCATTCCGGAACAAACCACGTTTGAACAGATGGTTGCCCGCGCTGCCGCACTTACCGCCACGCCGCAGGTCGACAAAGTGGTGTTGTCACGATTGATTGATATCACCACTGACGCCGCCATTGATAGTGGCGTATTGCTGGAACGGTTGATTGCGCAAAACCCGGTTAGTTACAACTTCCATGTTCCGTTGGCTGATGGTGGCGTTCTGCTGGGGGCCAGCCCGGAACTGCTGCTACGTAAAGACGGCGAGCGTTTTAGCTCCATTCCGTTAGCCGGTTCCGCGCGTCGTCAGCCGGATGAAGTGCTCGATCGCGAAGCGGGTAATCGTCTGCTGGCGTCAGAAAAAGATCGCCATGAACATGAACTGGTGACTCAGGCGATGAAAGAGGTACTGCGCAAACGCAGTAGTGAGTTACACGTTCCCTCCTCTCCACAATTGATTACCACGCCGACGCTGTGGCATCTCGCAACTCCCTTTGAAGGTAAAGCGAATTCGCAAGAAAACGCACTGACTTTGGCTTGTCTGCTGCATCCGACCCCCGCGCTGAGCGGTTTCCCGCATCAGGCCGCGACTCAGGTTATTGCTGAACTGGAGCCGTTCGACCGCGAACTGTTTGGCGGCATTGTGGGTTGGTGTGACAGCGAAGGTAACGGTGAATGGGTGGTGACCATCCGCTGCGCGAAGCTACGGGAAAATCAGGTGCGTCTGTTTGCCGGAGCGGGGATTGTGCCTGCGTCCTCACCGTTGGGTGAGTGGCGCGAAACAGGCGTCAAACTTTCTACCATGTTGAACGTTTTTGGATTGCATTAAGGAGCGAGGATGAGCATTCCATTCACCCGCTGGCCGGAAGAGTTTGCCCGTCGCTATCGGGAAAAAGGCTACTGGCAGGATTTGCCACTGACCGACATTCTGACTCGCCACGCTACGAGTGACAGCATCGCGGTTATCGACGGCGAGCGGCAGTTGAGTTACCGGGAGCTGAATCAGGCGGCGGATAACCTCGCCTGTAGTTTGCGCCGTCAGGGCATTAAACCTGGTGAAACCGCGCTGGTACAACTGGGTAACGTCGCTGAACTTTACATTACCTTTTTCGCGCTGCTGAAACTGGGCGTTGCGCCGGTGCTGGCGCTGTTCAGCCATCAGCGTAGTGAACTGAACGCCTATGCCAGCCAGATTGAACCGGCGTTACTGATTGCCGATCGCCAACATGCGCTATTTAGCGGGGATGATTTCCTCAACACATTTGTTGCAGAGCATTCTTCGATTCGCGTGGTGCAGCTGCTCAACGACAGCGGTGAGCATAACTTGCAGGATGCGATTAACCATCCGGCTGAGGATTTTACTGCCACGCCATCTCCTGCTGATGAAGTGGCCTATTTCCAGCTTTCCGGCGGCACCACCGGCACTCCGAAACTGATCCCGCGCACTCATAACGACTACTACTACAGCGTGCGTCGTAGCGTCGAGATTTGTCAGTTCACACAACAGACGCGCTACCTGTGCGCGATCCCGGCGGCTCATAACTACGCCATGAGTTCACCGGGATCGTTGGGGGTATTTCTCGCTAGCGGCACTGTCGTTCTGGCTGCCGACCCCAGCGCCACGCTTTGCTTCCCATTGATTGAAAAACATCAGGTGAACGTCACCGCGCTGGTGCCGCCAGCAGTCAGCCTGTGGTTGCAGGCACTGGCTGAAGGCGAAAGCCGGGCGCAGCTTGCCTCGCTGAAACTGTTACAGGTCGGCGGCGCCCGTCTTTCTGCCACCCTTGCGGCGCGTATTCCCGCTGAGATTGGCTGTCAGTTGCAGCAGGTGTTTGGCATGGCGGAAGGGCTGGTGAACTACACCCGTCTTGATGATAGTGCGGAGAAAATTATCCATACCCAGGGTTACCCAATGTGCCCGGACGATGAAGTATGGGTTGCCGATGCCGAAGGAAATCCACTGCCGCAAGGGGAAGTTGGACGCCTGATGACGCGCGGGCCGTACACCTTCCGTGGCTATTACAAAAGCCCGCAGCACAATGCCAGCGCCTTTGATGCCAACGGTTTTTACTGTTCCGGCGATCTGATCTCTATTGATCCAGAGGGTTACATCACTGTGCAGGGGCGCGAGAAAGATCAGATCAACCGTGGCGGCGAGAAGATCGCTGCCGAAGAGATCGAAAACCTGCTGCTGCGCCATCCGGCGGTGATCTACGCCGCACTGGTGAGCATGGAAGATGAGCTGATGGGCGAAAAAAGCTGTGCTTATCTGGTGGTAAAAGAGCCGCTGCGCGCGGTGCAGGTGCGTCGTTTCCTGCGTGAACAGGGTATTGCCGAATTTAAATTACCGGATCGCGTGGAGTGTGTAGATTCACTTCCGCTGACGGCGGTCGGGAAAGTCGATAAAAAACAATTACGTCAGTGGCTGGCGTCACGCACATCAGCCTGAAGGAGAGAACACGATGGCTATTCCAAAATTACAGGCTTACGCACTGCCGGAGCCTCATGATATTCCGCAGAATAAAGTCGACTGGGCCTTTGAACCGCAACGTGCCGCGTTGTTAATCCATGATATGCAGGACTATTTTGTCAGCTTCTGGGGTGAGAACTGCCCGATGATGGAGCAGGTGATCGCGAATATTGCGGCACTACGCGACTACTGCAAACAGCACAATATCCCGGTTTATTACACCGCCCAGCCGAAAGAGCAGAGCGATGAAGATCGGGCGCTGTTGAATGATATGTGGGGGCCTGGCCTGACCCGTTCGCCGGAACAGCAAAAGGTGGTGGATCGCCTGACGCCAGATGCCGACGACACGGTGCTGGTGAAGTGGCGCTACAGCGCGTTTCATCGTTCCCCGCTGGAGCAAATGCTCAAAGAGAGTGGACGTAACCAGCTGATTATTACCGGGGTATATGCCCACATTGGCTGTATGACCACCGCAACGGACGCATTTATGCGCGATATTAAACCGTTTATGGTGGCGGATGCGCTGGCCGATTTCAGCCGTGACGAGCATTTGATGTCGCTGAAATATGTGGCCGGACGTTCTGGTCGGGTGGTGATGACCGAAGAATTGCTGCCAGCACCTATCCCCGCCAGCAAAGCGGAGCTGCGTGAGGTGATCCTGCCGTTGCTGGACGAGTCCGATGAACCCTTCGATGACGACAACCTGATCGACTACGGTCTGGATTCGGTGCGCATGATGGCGCTGGCGGCGCGCTGGCGCAAAGTGCATGGCGATATCGACTTTGTCATGCTGGCGAAAAACCCGACCATCGACGCCTGGTGGAAGCTACTCTCTCGCGAGGTGAAATAATGGATTTCAGCGGTAAAAATGTCTGGGTAACTGGCGCGGGGAAAGGTATCGGCTATGCCACGGCGCTGGCATTTGTTGAGGCGGGGGCGAAAGTTACAGGTTTTGATCAAGCGTTTACTCAGGAGCAATATCCTTTTGCGACCGAAGTAATGGATGTTGCCGATGCTGCGCAGGTGGCGCAGGTATGTCAGCGACTGTTAGCTGAAACGGAGCGACTGGACGTGCTGGTCAATGCGGCGGGAATTTTGCGCATGGGCGCGACCGATCAGCTCAGTAAAGAGGACTGGCAGCAGACTTTTGCGGTCAACGTCGGCGGTGCATTTAACCTGTTTCAGCAGACCATGAACCAGTTTCGCCGTCAGCGGGGCGGGGCGATTGTTACTGTTGCGTCCGACGCCGCACACACGCCGCGCATTGGTATGAGTGCTTATGGCGCGTCGAAAGCGGCGCTGAAAAGCCTGGCGTTGAGCGTCGGGCTGGAACTGGCGGGTAGCGGGGTGCGCTGTAATGTGGTTTCACCGGGCTCCACCGACACTGATATGCAACGCACGCTGTGGGTGAGCGATGACGCCGAAGAGCAGCGTATTCGCGGCTTTGGCGAGCAGTTTAAACTCGGCATTCCGCTGGGGAAAATCGCCCGTCCGCAGGAGATCGCCAACACGATTTTGTTCCTCGCCTCTGACCTCGCCAGCCATATTACCCTACAGGATATTGTGGTCGATGGCGGCTCAACGCTGGGGGCATAAGCATGATCTGGAAACGCCATTTAACGCTCGACGAGCTGAACGCCACCAGCGATAACACAATGGTGGCACATCTGGGAATTGTGTATACCCGTCTGGGCGATGATGTGCTGGAAGCCGAAATGCCGGTTGATACTCGTACTCATCAGCCGTTTGGCCTGCTGCATGGCGGCGCGTCGGCGGCGCTGGCGGAAACGCTGGGATCGATGGCCGGATTTATGATGACTCGCGACGGACAGTGCGTGGTGGGCACGGAACTTAACGCCACACATCATCGCCCGGTGTCTGAGGGAAAGGTACGCGGCGTCTGCCAGCCGCTGCATCTTGGGCGGCAAAATCAGAGCTGGGAAATCGTTGTTTTCGATGAGCAGGGGCGGCGTTGCTGTACTTGTCGGCTGGGTACGGCGGTTTTGGGATGAACCCGACAGAATTAAATGAGATTGCAGGAAAACTCAGTTAACGAAGTGATCAAGTTAACATTGTTAAGTTAAATATTGGTTTCAACTCCGATTTACATAGTTGCTGTGTTGTTAAATTGCACAAAGATGTTATAGAAACAAAATGTAACATCTCTATGGACACGCACACGGATAACAACTATGAACAAATCAGGGAAATACCTCGTCTGGACAGTGCTCTCTGTAATGGGAGCATTTGCTCTGGGATACATTGCTTTAAATCGTGGGGAACAGATCAACGCGCTGTGGATTGTGGTGGCGTCGGTCTGTATCTATCTGATCGCTTACCGTTTTTATGGTCTTTATATTGCCAAAAATGTATTGGCGGTTGACCCGACGCGTATGACGCCAGCGGTGCGCCATAACGACGGGCTGGACTATGTGCCGACGGACAAGAAAGTGCTGTTCGGTCACCATTTTGCGGCTATTGCCGGAGCAGGCCCGTTGGTGGGGCCGGTACTGGCGGCGCAAATGGGCTACCTACCGGGGATGATCTGGCTACTTGCCGGGGTGGTTCTCGCCGGTGCGGTGCAGGATTTCATGGTGCTGTTTGTTTCCACGCGCCGTGACGGTCGCTCGCTGGGCGAGCTGGTTAAAGAAGAGATGGGGCCAACCGCCGGGGTGATTGCGCTGGTGGCCTGCTTTATGATCATGGTCATTATCCTTGCAGTACTGGCGATGATCGTGGTGAAAGCCCTGACTCATAGCCCGTGGGGAACGTATACCGTTGCGTTCACCATTCCGCTGGCGCTGTTCATGGGGATTTACCTGCGCTATCTGCGTCCGGGCCGCATTGGGGAAGTGTCGGTGATTGGCCTGGTATTCCTTATTTTCGCCATTATCTCTGGCGGCTGGGTGGCAGAAAGCCCGACCTGGGCACCGTACTTTGACTTTACCGGCGTGCAGCTGACCTGGATGCTGGTGGGTTACGGTTTTGTGGCGGCGGTTCTGCCGGTGTGGTTGCTGCTGGCTCCGCGTGACTACCTCTCTACCTTCCTGAAAATCGGGACTATCGTCGGTCTGGCGGTAGGCATTTTGATTATGCGTCCGACGCTGACCATGCCTGCGCTGACCAAGTTTGTAGATGGCACTGGCCCGGTATGGACCGGTAACCTGTTCCCGTTCCTGTTTATCACCATCGCCTGTGGCGCGGTGTCTGGCTTCCATGCGCTGATCTCTTCCGGCACCACACCGAAGATGCTGGCGAACGAAGGGCAGGCGTGCTTTATCGGCTACGGTGGGATGTTGATGGAATCCTTTGTGGCGATTATGGCGCTGGTTTCTGCCTGTATCATCGATCCAGGTGTGTACTTCGCTATGAACAGCCCGATGGCAGTGCTGGCTCCGGCAGGGACGGCGGATGTAGTCGCTTCTGCGGCGCAGGTGGTGAGTAGTTGGGGCTTTGCGATTACCCCGGATACGCTAAATCAGATTGCCAGCGAAGTGGGGGAACAGTCGATCATTTCCCGTGCGGGCGGTGCGCCGACCCTGGCGGTGGGGATGGCCTACATTCTGCACGGTGCTCTGGGCGGCATGATGGATGTGGCGTTCTGGTATCACTTCGCCATTCTGTTTGAAGCACTGTTTATTCTGACGGCGGTGGATGCAGGTACGCGTGCTGCGCGCTTTATGTTGCAGGATCTGCTGGGCGTGGTGTCTCCGGGCCTGAAACGGACCGATTCACTGCCTGCTAACCTGCTGGCAACGGCGCTGTGCGTACTGGCGTGGGGCTACTTCCTCCATCAGGGGGTGGTCGATCCGCTGGGCGGTATTAACACCTTGTGGCCGCTGTTTGGTATTGCCAACCAGATGCTGGCAGGGATGGCGCTGATGCTCTGTGCTGTGGTGCTGTTCAAAATGAAACGTCAACGTTACGCCTGGGTGGCGCTGGTACCAACGGCCTGGCTGCTGATTTGTACCCTGACCGCAGGCTGGCAGAAAGCGTTTAGCCCGGATGCGAAAGTCGGATTCCTGGCGATTGCTAACAAGTTCCAGGCAATGATCGACAGCGGCAATATTCCGTCGCAGTATACTGAGTCACAACTGGCGCAACTGGTGTTCAACAACCGTCTGGATGCCGGATTAACCATCTTCTTTATGGTGGTTGTGGTGGTTCTGGCGCTGTTCTCGATTAAGACGGCACTGGCGGCATTGAAAGAGCCGAAGCCAACGGCGAAAGAAACGCCATATGAGCCGATGCCGGAAAATGTCGAGGAGATCGTGGCGCAGGCGAAAGGCGCGCACTAAAGTCAGAGTGAGGGGGAATGTGCTGAGCGCTCCCCTTACTCTCATCCCGAGCGTGTTGATAGCAATTAAGCCCTCTTAATTCAGGAGGGCATTTGTATTACCGGAGGTTTAGATGTTTGATTCACTGGCAAAAGCCGGAAAATATTTAGGTCAGGCGGCGAAACTGATGATTGGTATGCCTGATTACGACAACTATGTCGAACATATGCGGGTTAACCATCCCGATCAAACACCGATGACCTACGAGGAGTTTTTCCGTGAGCGGCAGGACGCGCGCTACGGTGGAAAAGGCGGCGCGCGCTGCTGCTAAATTTGTACGTCAGGCTTTAAACGATTCCACTTTTTCGAACGCTGCACGCAAGGTATCTGGTGTCAGCGTGACTGGCAGGTAATGAATGGATTCCACCGGACGTAGGGTGTGGGCAATCATTTTGTCGATCTCCACCTGATTATTGATATCCACTTCCAGCTCCGCCAGCGTAGTCGGCAGATGAAAACGCTGATACGCCCCAGTTAATTGCGCCAGCACATCATCCTGACCCAGCAAGGCGCTTTGCACCAGAATTCCGTAGGCGACTTTGGTGCCGTGGAGAAACTTCTCGGTTTGTGGCAAAACGGTCAGACCGTTATGCACGGCATGGGCCGTCGCCACACGCGTAAAACGATCGCCCAGACCACCAACCATCCCACCACCAGCAATAATGGCATCCACCACATCGCAAAATGATTGCGTTAACTGGTGATTTTGCTGATCGCTCAGCGCCTGTTCGCTACTGTTTAACAAGACGTCGCGAATAGCCTGCGCATTATTGATCCCTAGCCGCACGGTTAGCGGCAACGTTTCTGGTTGCGGGGCCAGCACCACCGCTTCATACCATTTCGCCAGCGTGTCACCGATCCCCGCCAGCAGATATTGTTGCGGCGCGTTGAGGATAATCTCCGGTTCCACCAGCACCATAAAATTGGCGTCGTCGAAAATCTCATAATGCAGCGCTTGTCCGGCATCGTTATACCAGACGGAGAGCGGTGTCCAGGCGGCGCAGGTAGCGGCGATCGTCGGAACGGCAACAAACGGCAGACCGAGACGGCGGGCGAGGGCTTTCGCGGTGTCGAGTAGTGCGCCGCCGCCGACGCCAATCACCACGCTGCGATCGTCACCGGACTCCGCCGCCAGTTGTTGCACATCGCTTTCGCTGCAATGACCACGAAACAAAATATGCTTTACCCCTGGCAGTTCAAACGCAGGCGGCAGTTTGGTTTGTGCCGCAGCAATGGCGCGTTCGCCGTAGATCCACACCGCGCGAGAAAGTTGTTCATCAGTGAAAAAATCGTGCAGGTGATTGAAACTTCCGGGATGTGAAAAGTAGTTAGCCGGGCCGACGACCACGCGGATAGGATTGTGAGGCATGTTGTGTTGTCCTTATTGTTTTATTTAGACATCTAAACGTCTTGATTGCCAAATACTAGCATCGTGTTATAGTGCCTTCAACACGCAACTTCGTCAGGTACAATAAAAATGACAAATAACCCTCTGATTCCACAAAGCAAACTTCCACAACTTGGCACCACTATTTTCACCCGGATGAGCGCGCTGGCGCAGCAACACCAGGCGATTAACCTTTCGCAAGGCTTTCCTGATTTTGATGGTCCGCGCTATTTACAGGAGCGGCTGGGGGACCACGTTGCCCCCGGGGCGAACCAAAACACGCGAAAAT
>OBXC01000656.1_pt1 | contig 23991 bp, 16 predicted proteins | sample 1538111 | NCBI WGS metagenome assembly OBXC01 (sample SAMEA2580137, study PRJEB22360) | human gut metagenome | biome: human gut; feature: human-associated habitat; material: faeces | place: Denmark | collected 2008/2010
TAGGGCGGGCTTAGAGCCCGCGTCCCGAGCCACCCGTTTTACGGGTGGGGGCGACTTATAAATTTACAGGAATGCTTTTCCCGTGTTCCAGGCGGGATTGTTCTGCTAACAGGGCGACAAGGTGGCTTTCGATGGAGTGCTCGATAGAGGAGAGCATTTCGTCATCTTTTTTGCGGGCAAGCAGTTCGATAAACTGTTTTACCATAATTGCATCGCCGCCGCCATGTCCGGCCATGGAGCCATCGGTAACATTCAGGTCAATTTCCTCTGTGTGACCGAAAAAGTCATGCCAGATCAGGTGTGACAGATCCATATTACCTTCGATACAGCCATGGGTTCCCATGACTTTGATGGTGCGGTAGCACCGTTCAGTGAAGGCAGACATTGTGAAATTGACAGTAACGCCGTCATCCAGCTCGATATTGACGACCTGATGGTCAACTACATCATTGTCGCAGTGATAGACACATTTTCCATAGGGACCTGTGCGCAGCGCCTGTTCAATGGATTCGGGAGTAGGATCAGGGTCCAGGACATTGATCGGCCAATGTACTCTCCCGGCACGGACGCTTGTCCGTTCTCCATCCAGATAATAGCGAACGGCATCATAAGGGCAATCGGAACGGACAGGGCAGTCAAGGCAGCGCAGGGCAGCGTCTTTGGGAGCATTTTCTTTGCGGAACAGGTAGTTATTTCCGTAGGAGCTGACAAAGCGTGCACGTTTTCCGGTCAGCCAGATTAAAATATCCATGTCGTGGCAGCATTTGGCAAGAATCATGGGGCTGGATTCATCGGAACGACGCCAGTTTCCGCGTACATAGCTGTGTGCATGATGCCAGTAACCAACCTGTTCCATTGCCTGGATCGTTACGACGTCTCCGATCCTGCCGTCTTCAATCATTTGTTTGATCGTATTATAAAAAGGCGTGTAGCGCAGGACATGACATACAACCACATGGCGTTTATAGGTGCGTGCCATTTCCAGGACTTTTAAGCAGCCTTCAATATCAACGGCGACCGGCTTTTCTAAAAGAAGGTGATAGCCGGCTTTTAACGCAGCCTCGGAGTGTGCAACGTGCTGACGGTCCTGCGTGGCGATCACTGCGGCATCGGCCAGCTGGGGCCGTGCAAACAGCTCTTCGGCAGTAGTAAAGCAGCATTCTGAAGGAATGTTCCATTCGCGCTGCGCCAGCTCCAGACGGTCCGGTCTGGGATCTGCGATAGCAACGATTTCTACTTCGTCCGGATGTTCAATTGCATAATTTCCATAGATATCATGTCCCCGGCCGCCGAGACCCGCAATTACAAGCTTGATTTTATTAGATTCCATAAATATTGATCTCCTTTCCTTTTTACCAGGGTTTTGCAGCGCTTACAATGTCGCGCCAGAAGTAAACGCCATGCATCTGAGAGGTGCCCGGATTTCTTAAAAGAGGAAGCCGTTGGATTTCCAGTTCCTCCAGAGAAGAAATCCGGTGATCGCAATATTGTTCTACGCGTTCTGCGGCAGTATTCAAACGGGAAGAAACGCCGGCAAGACGGACTTCCAACACTTCGAATCCAAAAGGTCTGCATTCAGAAAGCCATAGCTTACGCCATTGTTCCAGAAGCGCGGTACAATCTTTGGAAGCGGTGCGTGCCTGCAGGGTAAGTGCGCGGAGCGTTTCTATATCTTTAGCGCGATATGCACGCTGCAGATCGCATCCCAGCTCCGCCTTGTTTTTCAATACCCGGGCGAGAAGAGAATAAAACCGGTAAAGAGTCTGCCATTGATCGTTCCGCTGCGCATAGTTCTCAAAACAGTTTTCCAGAGAAGCATATTGGGAAGAAAATCCCATGCCGTCAACGTCCGCGTCATAAATTCCACAGAGAGGGTCCTGATAGAGCAGGAATTTGGCGCCATTTGGAAGATCGCTGTCTTCAGACAGGTAATCTGTTTTATTAAAGCGGCTGATCATACTGAGCGCATCCGCATCGGCTCCTGTGCAGGCAAAAAGCCGGGGAGCAATCTGTTCTTTATCAAATATCTGCCTATAATCAAATTCCGCATAGGCCTGAAGTCCGAGAAGCATTGCCTGAGGGCTTGTTTCGCCGCCGTCATCGCCCCAGCTTGTAAGCATGACATTCCGGATGCCGTGTTTTACACAGGAAAGAAGGGCAGGATAGGAATTGCGGAAAAAGACATCATAATCAATTGCAGGCCCCAGCCAGGTCCACATACCTCCTGCAAAGCGAAGAGGGGATTTAAATTTCTGATGCAGCCGGATATACCGGTCATAAAAAGATTGCTCCGGGTGATAATAGTCCCAGTAAACCAGTTCCACATCTTCGGGAGCGGAATCGGTCACCCATTCGGGAATTTCAATTTCGTCTTCGTAATAGTTGTGACCCGGGCTGGCACAACGGAAATACATATCGCTCCACATCATCGGATGAAACTGATATTTGTGAGCCAGATCACGGACGCGGCTGACGTGACGAAGCATGATGGAAAAACTGTTTTGAAAGCCATGCTTTTTCAGGTATTCACCCAGACCAAGATTCATTGCTTCATCCATGCCGATATGGATTTTGTGGGTATGATAGCAGCTGCGGCACTGGCGGAACATCGCTTCGATCAGGTCATAAACGCCGGTTTCGTCTGCCAGAAGGACATCCGGTGTGTCCCTGAAAGGTGCGCTGCTTTCCCAGTGCAGAAAGCGTTCCAGATGCCCGAGGGTCTGGATGCAGGGAATCAGTTCAATGCCAAGAAGCGCGGCTTTTTGATCCAGAGAACGGATGTCTTCTGCAGTATATCTTCCGCGCATATAGCCGAAAAATGGATAATCAGGCAGTTCATATGTTTCTTCGGTATAAAGATAGGCCTCATTATAGCCCATGAGTGCCATGCGGCAGAGCATACGCTCCATGGCGTCCGGTGTCATGACCGCGTTGCGCGACAGATCAAAGCTGGCGCCGAGAGCGGTGAAAACAGGATCTTCACGAATACAGAACGGCTCTGTTTTTTTTGTCAGATGTTCTTTCAGCAAACCGAGTCCTCGGAAAAACTGTACGGTATTGCTGCCGCCAAGCGATGCGCAGGAACCATCCCAGCATACTTCAAGATGATCCAGCGGCTGCCAGGATACGGGAATTCCGTCAGCGACGGGTTTGATGTCGGAAACGGATGAAAGAAGCAGGACGCCCGGCTCAAAGGTCAGAGCGCTGTTGGTTAATGTGATTTTCATGGGAAAAGTCTTCCTTTCCTGAAACAAAATATCCGGGGAAATGTACAAATAACAGGTATTTTCCCTTCCTTCTTATCATATCGTAAACGGAGCAGAAAAACAGGCTTTTTTTTTGTCAATTACGGCGGTTTTTCCTCACTTTCGGGTTTTTGTTTGACGAAGGAGAATAGGTGTTATATGATGGGGATACAGGATGATTCTGTCAGAAAAGAGGGTACTTATGATGAAAAAGATAGGTTTTATCGGTTATGGACTGCGAAGCAGGACAATGATGAAGGCATTTTCTGGGATTGGTGCGGAAATGGAGGTCGCAGCGATAGCGGATCCCTGCTGCCGAAAACTGCAAAAGACGCTTGAGGATGACCCGTATTTTCAAGGGACGCGTTATTATGAAACGGCAGAGGAAATGCTGGAATCAGAAAAGCTGGACGGCGTTATGATCGGAACACGCTGCAACCTGCATACGCAATATGCGAAAATGGTCTTTGAAAAGGGGTTGCCGTTATTTTTGGAAAAACCGGTATGTATAGACAGAACGCAATATGATGAGCTGGTGTGTGCGTCGGAAGGACGGCGCAGCAATGTGGTGGTTTCTTTTCCGCTGCGTTTTACATGCATTGTGCAGGAAATGAAAAGGCTTGTGGATGCGGGCGAACTGGGGGATGTGGTAACGGTTCAGGCAATCAACAATGTTCCTTATGGAAATGTGTATTATCATAGCTGGTATCGGGACAGTGCGATCACAGGAGGGCTCTTTTTGCAGAAGTCGACCCATGATATCGACTATATTACCTATATTCTTGGAAAACGTCCGGTCAGTGTGTCGGCTAAAACGGCAAAGATGCATTTTAAAGGAGAAAAACCGGCAGGATTAAGGTGTGTAGAATGTCCGGAATATCATACCTGTCCGGAAAGCAGTTTTGTAGCAGAGCATTATCTGAAAGAAGAGCTCAGCGGGGAATATTGCTGCTTTGCAGAAGATACCGGAAATGAGGACGTGGGAGCGGCTTTATTTTCCTGTGAAGATGGTACGATCATTTCTTATCATCAGGTATTTCTTGTGAAAAATGAAGCCGGCAGACGGGGCGCTCGTTTTATCGGGACAAAAGCCAGCGCAGAGTTTGATTTTTATACAGGGCAGCTGCGCGTGGATTATTACAACGGAAAGCATACTGCGGTTCATCAGTTCCGTTATCCGGAGGGACTTGTGCATTTTGGAGGAGATGAGGAACTGGCAAAGGAATTTATGGCAGTGCTTGGAGGAAAGAAAAGCGCGTCAGATCTGGAACAGGGACTTGCCAGCGCAGCGGCATGTCTGGCTGCAAAGCGTGCTGCCGGAGAGGGTCGGAATGTAGAGATTACATATGGTTTTTGAAGAGAGGGTCATTCCGGAAATATACCGGAATGACTCTTTTTCGTCCGACAGGAAAGAAATTTTTCTGTCGGACAAAAAAGATACGATTATGCGCATTTGCGCGAAAGGCTGGTATTGCCTGACGGCAAACGCGTCTGGCGCATACCTGCGTCAAAGAGCATGCTTTTCGGGACAAAGTTGGAATTTTGGGTATTGTAGTTGAAATGAGCGGCTTCTATAATTATATTCCAGAAAAATTTTCAGTAAAGGAGTGTATCCGATGGAAGAGAAGAAAGAAAAAGGAAATTTCTGGCTTACTCTGGCAAATTTTATTGTCAATAAGCGGAAAGCTTTTCTGGTTTTGTTTGCGATCGCCTGTGTCTACTGCGCATTTTGTATGAACAAAACAACAGTAAATCAGGATATAACAAAGTACCTTCCGGCAGACAGTGAGACGCGGATCGGTCTTACTCTGATGGATGAGCAGTTTGTCACCTATGGAAGTGCCCGGATCATGGTGTCAAATATTACATGGTCGGATGCAGATGCTCTGGTGACCAATCTGGAGCAGGTAAAAGGTGTTAAAGAGGTAGCCTTTGATAATTCAGAAGATCATTACAGAGGGACTAATGCGCTCTTTGAAGTGACATTTGACGGAACGGAAGATGATGAGATCAGTAAAAATGCCAAAAAAGAAGTTACGGAGCTTTTGGCGGGTTATGATACATATGTTTCCTCTCCGGTAGGATCGGAGCAGGAGCAGATGGATGCGCTCAGTAAGGATATGAATCTGATTCTGGTACTGGCAGTCATCATCATTGTGGGAGTATTGCTCTTATCAACAAAAGCATATATGGAGATTCCGGTGCTCCTGATCACATTCGGGGTGGCGGCTCTTTTAAACAAGGGAACCAATTTCTGGCTGGGTACAATTTCCAGCGTCACAGATTCTATTGCCGTTGTACTTCAGCTGGCGCTGGCGATTGATTATGCCATTATTTTTTGTGACCGTTTTATGGAAGAGCATGAAACAATGGACGCAGAGTCGGCAGTAAAGGTTGCGCTGTCAAAGGCAATACCGGAAATCAGTGCTTCTTCACTGACAACGATTTCCGGAATGGTGGCTATGATGTTCATGCATTTCCGGTTGGGATATGACATGGGTATCGTGCTTGTCAAGGCAATCATTTTCAGCCTGATTTCGGTATTTTTCCTGATGCCGGCAATTTTAATGATTTTTGCTAAAGGAATTGATGGCAGTCATCATAAAAGCTTTGTTCCCAATATTTCCTTTGCGGGAAAGTGGGCAAATCTGACCAGATTTATCATTCCTCCGGTGTTTGTTGTAATTGTATGTCTGGCGGCCTGGACTTCAAATCATTGCACTTATCTGTATGATGTTAATTCTGTTCCAAGCGCGCATGAAAATGAAAGCCGTCTGGCAAAACGCAGGATCGAAGAAGAGTTTGGCGTTTCCAATCAAATGGCAGTTCTTGTGCCAAAGGGAGATTATGAATCGGAGAAGAAGGTTTTAAAAGAGCTGGATCAGCTGGATTATGTCAATACGGTACTGGGGCTTGCCAATGTGGAGATTGACGAGGATCATGTGCTGACGGATAAACTGGCGCCCAGGGCATTTTCCGAACTGACAGATCTGGATGTTGAAATTGTGCGGCTGCTGTATATGGCATATGCGTATGACCAGGGACAGAATGGACCGATTTTTACCGGGATTGATGAATACAGCGTGCCGTTGATCGATATGTTCCTGTTTCTGCATGAACAGTATGAGGAAGGATATGTTACGCTGGATGCGGAGATGGATAAAAATCTGAACGATCTTTATGATACGCTTCATGATGCGCAGCTTCAGCTGCAGGGAGAAGATTACTCCCGTCTGGTATTGACGATCAATCTGCCTACAGAAGGAGAAAAAACATATGCTGCCATGGATGAAATCCGCAGTATATGTGCGGCTTACTATGGTGATGAAGTTATTCTTGTAGGGGATTCTACAAGCAATCATGATCAGATGACATCCTTTGCAACAGACAATATTATTATCAGTGTACTTTCAGCACTGTTTGTCATGATCATCCTGTTGTTTACGTTCCAGTCGGCGGGGCTTCCGGTACTTCTTGTTTTAACGATTCAGGGCAGTATCTGGATTAACTTTTCGGTGCCTGCCATTACAGGAAGCGGAATCTTCTTTATTGCTTATCTGATCGTTTCTGCGATTCAGATGGGTGCTACAATAGACTATGCAATCGTAATCTCAAGCCGGTATATGGCGTTGAAAAAACAGATGCCGATCAAAGAGGCGATCATTGAAACAATCAATCAGGCATTTCCGACAATCTTTACATCCGGAACAATTCTGACAGGAGCAGGATTTTTGATCGGACAGATCGCGTCGGATGCGACTGTAGCATCTATTGGTACAGCTCTTGGACGAGGAACGCTGATCTCTATCGGTCTTGTTTTATTCGTATTGCCTCAGATATTGCTTCTGGGAGATCTGATCATTGAAAAAACAGCGCTGACGATCAATCTGCCGCAGGCAACACGCAGAGATGTGTCAGGGAAAATGACGGTCAACGGTCATGTGAAAGGTTATGTACAGGGTGAGATCGATGCGGATATCAAGGGAAGTTTTAATGGTTCCATGCAGGCATCTTTTGATACAAAGCTGCTGGGCACAAAACAGACGGAGCTGACCGTTGATGCGGATAAAGAAGCAGATGCAGGACAGGAGGGAAACGGGAATGAAGAAAAATAAAAGCTGGAAAAAAGGTCTGGCGCTTTTGACGGCAGCAGCCCTGACGGCAGCTTCGCTGACCGGTCCCGGAATGGTGGCATATGCAGAAGGACGGCAGGCGGCGGAAGAAAACCTGCAGGATAAGGAGGCGGCTGCCGAGAAGGTTGTGATTTCAACAAGAGAGGAGTTCCTGAAATTTGCAAAAAACTGTCGGGATGATTTTTACAGCTATGGAAAGGTGTTTTCTCTGGAAAATGACATTGATCTGTCCGGAACATCTTTTCAGGGAATTCCGTATTTTCAGGGAACGCTTGAGGGAAACGGACATGTGATCTCCGGGCTTTTGATGATCAGGGAAGGTTCTGATTACGGGCTATTCCGGTATGTGGGAAAGGCGGGGAAAATCAAGGATCTGAAGGTTTCCGGAAAGGTAGAACTGACAGGAAGCGGGAAAAACGCGGGCGGTATAGTCGGGATCAATCACGGGATTGTGGAAAACTGCAGTTTTGAAGGGACGGTATCTGCGGGAGAGTCTTCGGGCGGAATCTGCGGACTCAATAAAGAGGATGGAATCCTGATGTCATGTGTCTCTTCAGGGAGCATAAGAGCTACCAATGAGACAGGCGGGATCTGCGGTCTCAACAGAGGAATCATTCAAAAGTGTACCAATAAAAGCGCCATTAATGATGAGGATTTGAAGATGACACTGGATTTAAACGGGATTGATCTGGGAACGCTGAATGTAACACAGAATGTTGTCACCCGTAATAATCTGGGAGGAATTGCAGGGCGTTCTTACGGGACGATCTCAGAATGTGTGAATGAAGGAAAGATCGGTTATCCTCATGTGGGCTATAATGCCGGGGGCATTGCAGGACGGCAGAGCGGGACGATCATAAATTGCGTCAATAAAGGACAGGTGCTTGGACGTAAGGATGTTGGGGGGATTGCGGGGCAGGCGGAACCCTATCGGGAGTCGGAATATCTTTCGGAACATCTGGAAAAAGTAAGGGAAGATTTTGCGACGATCAATCATCTGATGCGTCAGATGTCGGACGCATTAAGTTCGGTATCTGATGATACCAAGGATTATGTACAGATGCTTCAGGGGCAGTATGAAGATGTCGTTGACACATTGGACAGAGAAATCAAAGCGATGCGGGATGCGGTGTCCGGAAATAATACTGCAATGACCTCGTATATGGATAGTCTGAGTGAGGCTCTCAGGAATCTTGGCGATCTGGGAGATGATACGATTTCAAGACTGCTGGAAAATCTGAAGCATAATATGGAAAATGCGGCAGATAAGGTTGGCGGAAAAATAGAAGGGATTGTGGATGCGCTGAAACCTTCAAAACCAGAGGAGACTGAAACGGAGAGCACAGAGGAAACAACAGAAACCTCTGAAACGGAAGAATCGACCCAGACAGAAGAAGCATCTCAGACAGAAGGTTCTACCGGAACGGAAGAACCTGATGGAACGGAGGGAGACGGCAGTACAAAGCCGTCCGAGACACAATCGCCGGACCCGCAGGAATCTTCGCAGACAGACAGTGGTTTGGAAGCGGAGACCGGAGGCGGCGGGACAGATTCTTCCAATCCTGGGCAGGAAAATATAGAGCAACCGGCAGAGCCTGAGGGAGCTTATTTTGCAAGGGAGGATGAAACGCTTGCATCAGAGGCGAAGCTTTCGGAAATTGATTTTCCGGGAAAGGATGAAAGCGAGATAGAAAGCGGAAAGGAATCGCTGGAGGAGGAGCTGGAGAATAAAAAGGATCAGATTCACGATATTATTCACAATGATCCGATCCGTTTTGAAAAGGACGGGAAAATAGACGAAAATATCGATGATATGAAAAATGCGGTAAATACCGCTACGGATAATATTAAAAATATGCAGAGCTCTCTTTCCGGAACAGGCGATTCCGTGACAGATGCGATGAGTAATATTTCGGGTGAGTTAAACGAACAGAGTAAAAATTCCGGCGATACAATCGATAGTATGACAGATACGATCAACAATGGAATCCAGTCGGTCAGCAATGATCTGGAGCGGATACTGAATGCATCTTCCAGGATTACGGATATTATTGCAGATGATATGGATGCTTTGTTTGGCGGCGGAGGAACGGTCCAGGATATTTCTTCGGAGGAGATGGTAAAACGGACACACGGTGTAATCTCAGGATGTGAAAATCATGGAAAGGTAGAGGGAGACATCAATGCAGGCGGTATTGCCGGTACGATGAATGTGGAATACGATATCGACCCGGAACTGGATATGAACTTTTCGGGGCTGACGGATGTGGAGGTCCGGGCAACTACCAATGCGGTGCTTATTTCCTGTAAAAATTATGGGACGATCATTGGTAAGAAAAACAACTGCGGCGGCATGGCAGGAAGTGAAAATCTTGGACTGATCTCCGGCTGTGAAAACTACGGCACCATAAAACTGGAAAATGGAAACTGTCTGGGAGGCATTGCAGGATATTCGGACAGCAGGATTGATAAAAGCAGTGTATTGTGTAATCTCGAAGGCGGCAGCAGGATGGGAGGTATTGCAGGAGAGGGATATGATATCAGCAGGTGTCTGGCGATGGTAACAATCTCGGGCGATGCGGAAGAAATGATTGGAAATATTGCCGGGACGATCGCAGAGGAAGGTACGCTGTCAGATAATTATTTTGTAACCAATCCGTGGGGCGGTGTAGATCAGGTCAATTATGCCGGGAAGGCAGAGAGCTGCAGTTATGAGGAAATCATACAGAAGGAATATGCACCGGAAGGGTTTCATCAGGTAACGGTAACGTTTGAAAAAGATGACGAGGTATTAAAAACAATGCAGGTTCCCTATGGAGGGACAGTTGTGTTGGAGGATGCGCCGGAGGCAGAACCGGATGAAGACAGCTATCTGAAATGGGATCAGGTTTTTCCGGTGACTCATGTGAATGCCAATCTGACAATAACAGCGGAAAATAAGAGATGGACAAAAAGTCTTGCTTATCTGGCAAAGGATGCAGGGAAAGCAGATTTTCTGGTCGAAGGAGATTTTTATGACAGCTCAGCGCTGTTGGCAAAAGCAACAGAGGCTCCGGCCAGAAACGGCGAAGCTCCGGATTATGCATATGAATGGGGAATGGATCATCTGCCGGAGAAAAGAAGTGAGTATAAGGTTCATTTCAGAGTGCCGGATGGAGCGGACAGTGCAGAGGTTATGGTGTGTCGTGACGGGCAGTGGAAAACGATTGAAACAGTCAGGGATGGCAGTTATGTGACCGCAATTATTCCGGCGGAAGCAGTATTTGCCGTATATGCCGAATATGAGCCGGAGTTCCCGGGGTATTTGGGCGCAGGAGTGATTGTAGTAGTCGGCGCTGCCGGATTTGTGATCGCATTCCTTGTCAGAAAAAAGAAGAAGCAGAAAAAATCAATACAGTAAAAAAGATACTTAAAAAAATACTTTTATGATAAAAACTGTCGAAACGGGGCTGGCTTTCCGTTTTGGCAGTTTTTGCTTTATCGGAAAATTTCAGGATGAATCCGCTTTTTGGGACTTTTTTTCAAAATATGCTTGTAAGCAAACAGAGGATTATATATAATAGAACAAGTTTGAGGTGCTGATTCAGAGGAATCTGGATCAGAAAAGGAGAAAAAATGAGTGAATATGTGATTACCTGTTGCTCAACGGCAGATATGAGTCGTGAATTTATGGAAGAAAACAAAATTCCGTTCGCGATGTTTCACTATCAGATGGATGGCGAGGAGTTTGTTGACGATCTGTATACATCCATAACGCCTGAGGCGTTTTATCAGAAGATTTCGGATGGGGCCTGTCCTGTTACTTCTCAGATTAATGCGGAAGAATATAGAGAGTTGTTTGAGCCCATTCTGAAATCCGGGAGAGATGTGCTGCATATGACGCTTTCGAGCGGGATTTCAGGAAGCATCAATTCGGCAAATGTGGCAAAACAGCAGTTGGAGGAAGCGTATCCGGACAGGAAGGTGATCGTGATCGATTCCCTGGGGGCTTCCAGCGGGTATGGACTTTTGGTGACACAGGCGGTGGAAAATCAGAAGGCAGGACTTTCGCTTATGGAAAATGCAGGCTGGATAGAACAAAACAGGCTGTACCTGCACCACTGGTTTTTTTCCACAGATTTAACAAGTTATATCCGTGGAGGACGCATTTCCAGAACGGCAGGGTTTGTGGGAAAGGCGCTGAATATCTGTCCGCTTCTGAATATGGATTCTGAAGGCAGGCTGATTCCCCGCAGCAAATGCCGGGGGAAAAAACAGGTAATCAGAGAGATTGTAAAACGCATGGAAGAGCATGCGAGGGACGGTCTTGCATATTCGGGGAAATGCTATATTTCCCAGTCCGCCTGCAGAGCGGACGCTGAGGAGGTTGCACGTCTGGTAAAAGAAAGATTTCCGAAGCTGGACGGGGAGGTACAGATTAACGATATAGGTACGGTCATCGGTTCCCATACCGGCCCGGGAACGGTGGCACTGTTTTTCTGGGGAGACGAAAGAACGCTGTAAACGCGAGATGAAGGAGGATATGCAACGTGAAAGCATATGGTGTAAATGAGTTAAGAAAGATGTTTCTTGAATTTTTTGAAAGCAAGGGGCATCTGGCGATGAAAAGCTTTTCTCTGGTGCCGCATAACGACAACAGCCTGCTTTTGATCAATTCCGGTATGGCACCGTTAAAGCCTTATTTTACAGGACAGGAGATCCCGCCCAGAAGACGTGTGACGACCTGTCAGAAATGTATCCGTACCGGTGATATTGAGAATATCGGAAAGACAGCACGTCACGGTACCTTTTTTGAAATGCTGGGAAACTTTTCTTTTGGGGATTATTTCAAACATGAAGCAATCGCATGGAGCTGGGAGTTTCTGACACAGGTAGTAGGTCTTGATCCGGAACGTCTGTATCCGTCCGTTTATGAAAATGATGATGAGGCGTTTGCAATCTGGAGAGATGAGATTGGTATTGCGCCGGAACGGATCTTTAAATTCGGCAAGGCAGATAATTTCTGGGAGCACGGTTCAGGTCCCTGTGGTCCCTGTTCTGAGATTTATTATGACAGAGGCGAAAAATACGGATGTGGAAAGCCTGACTGTACGGTAGGATGCGAGTGTGACCGCTATATTGAAGTGTGGAACAATGTATTTACACAGTTTGATAATGACGGACATGGCAATTACAGTGAACTGGAACAGAAAAACATCGATACCGGTATGGGACTGGAGCGTCTGGCTGTCATTGTTCAGGATGTGGATTCCATTTTTGATGTGGATACGATTTGTGCGCTGCGTGGCCGTGTCTGCGAACTGGCAGGAAAAGAATATCATAAAGAACATGCATGGGATGTTTCAATCCGTATCATTACAGACCATATCCGTTCTGCAACATTTATGATTTCCGATGGTATTCTGCCCTCCAATGAGGGAAGAGGTTATGTGCTGCGCCGTATTATCCGCCGTGCCGCACGTCACGGCAGGCTGCTGGGCATCGAAGGAGAGTTCCTTGCAAACTTGAGTTCCGCGGTGATAGAAGGCAGCAGGGACGGCTATCCGGAGCTTGAAGAGAAGAAGGACTTTATTTTCAATGTACTGACACAGGAAGAAAATAAATTCAATAAAACGATAGACCAGGGGCTGGCAATCCTTTCCGAGCTGGAAGAAAAGATGGCAGCAGATGGCAGGACTGTCATGGATGGTGAGGATGCGTTCCGCCTGTATGATACTTACGGATTCCCGCTGGATCTGACAAAGGAAATTTTGGAGGAGAAGGAGTTCTCCGTTGATGAGGACGGCTTTAACGCAGCGATGCAGAAGCAGAAGGAGACCGCAAGAAAAGCACGTAAGGTGACAAACTACATGGGTGCGGATGTGACGGTTTATGAATCCCTTGATCCTGCGATCACTTCCGAATTTGTCGGATATGACCGTCTGGAGCATGATTCCAAAATCACAGCGCTGACAACGGAGTCGGAGGTTGTAGAAGCCCTGACAGATGGCGAAAACGGAACAATCATCGTGGATGAGACTCCTTTCTATGCAACCATGGGCGGACAGGAAGGCGACAAGGGTGTGATTTCCTGTGCGAACGGCGAATTTGAAGTTGTTGATACAATCAAATTAAAAGGCGGAAAGGTTGGTCATGTCGGTCATGTGACGAAGGGAATGTTCAAGCTGGGCGATCCGGTAACTCTGAGCGTGAATGAGGAAAACCGTAAGGCGACATGTAAAAATCATACCGCGACTCATCTTCTTCAGAAGGCGCTGCGCGAGGTACTGGGCACCCATGTGGAACAGCAGGGTTCTTTGAACAATGCTGGGCATCTGCGTTTTGACTTCAGCCATTTTTCTGCAATGACAGCAGAAGAACTTGCAGAAGTTGAGAAAAAGGTCAATGAGAAGATTGCGGAAAATCTGTGCGTAGAGACGAAGCTGATGACCATTGACGAGGCAAAGCAGTCGGGCGCGATGGCTTTGTTTGGTGAAAAATACGGCGAGACTGTGCGTGTGGTATGTGTGAGCGATTACTCCAAGGAGTTCTGTGGCGGTACACATGTAGGGAATACCGGAGAAATTCAGGCATTTAAAATCCTGTCGGAGAGCGGTGTTGCCGCGGGCGTGCGCAGAATTGAAGCGCTGACCGGTCAGGGTGTATTCGATTATTATAACGATCTGGAGCAGAAACTGTCCGAGGCGGCAAAGATCCTGAAGACAACTCCCGCAAATCTTCAGGAGAAGCTGGAGCATCTGATGGCGGAGATGAAGGCGCTTCAGTCAGAAAATGAATCGTTAAAGAGCAAGGCGGCAAAAGAGGCGCTTGGCGATGTTATGGACCAGGTAAAAGAGGTTAAAGGCGTGAAGCTTCTGGCAGCGAGTGTGGACAACGTAGATATGAATGGCCTGCGCGATCTGGGCGACCAGCTGAAAGAGAAGCTGGGTGACGGTGTTGTCGTTTTGGCTTCCGCAAAGGACGGTAAGGTAAATCTGATTGCGATGGCGACGGATGCAGCGATGAAACAGGGCGCTCATGCTGGCAACCTGATCAAAGGCATTGCGGCTCTGGTAGGCGGAGGCGGCGGCGGACGCCCCAATATGGCACAGGCAGGCGGTAAAAATCCCGACGGCATCGGTGCGGCGATGGAAGAGGCGGCAAAGGTTCTGGAAGGACAGATCAAATAAAAGGCTTTGATACCCGACTGCGAAAAATCGCAGCAAAAAAAATTAAACTTTTGGAAAAAAAGTGTTGACGAATCGGGGATTTTTGTTATAATTAGGAATGTGCATGCGAGGTAATCGTATCAGCACATTATTAACCCGAACAGTCGTAATACGATGGGACTGAAGGGAGGTCAGGTGAGAGTATATGTCTAATATCATCGTTAAAGAAAATGAGACTTTAGATAGCGCTCTGCGTCGTTTCAAGAGAAGTTGCGCAAAGGCAGGTATCCAGCAGGAAATCCGCAAAAGAGAACACTACGAGAAACCCAGCGTAAAGCGTAAGAAAAAATCTGAAGCAGCAAGAAAACGCAAATATAACTAAAGGAATGAGTCCCTGAGGGTTTTCCCCGGGGACTTTTTTTCTAAGAGAAAAACGCAGCAAAAATTACGATATCAAATAAGAGGAAAAAATGAAAAAATTAAGATTAGGGAAAAAGCTCGCCGCGATCGTGATGGCGGCAGCAGTAGCGGCAGGGACATTTCTGGCATCTCCGGCAGAGGTAAAGGCGGCTGCGCCTATTGCAAAGGGGATAGATGTTTCAAAGTATCAGGGAGCGGTAAACTGGTCGGCGGTAAAGAATGCGGGATATTCCTTCGCTTTTGTAAAGCTGGGCAGCGCAAAGAGCGGTCTTGATCCGTTTTACGCAGCAAATATGGCGGGAGCTACAGCGGCAGGAATGAAGGTGGGAACCTATGTGTATTCTTATGCGACCACAGTAGAGGGGGCTGTCACGGAGGCTCAGTTCGCGATTGCGGCGATGGCGCCTTATTCGGTAAGCATGCCGGTTGTGTTTGATCTGGAGGATTCTATCCATAAGAATATGACGCCGGATCAGCTGGCGTCCCTGACAGTGGCATTCTGCAGCACAGTTCAGAGTGCGGGGTATTATCCGATGGTATATTCCAGCAAAAACTGGATGACAGAAAAAATCGCTGCCACACCTTATGATAAATGGATCGCGCAGTACAATACGATATGTGAATATCCGAATCCGGCATTCTGGCAGTTTACGAGCAAGGGCTCTGTGCCCGGTATCGCGGGCAATGTGGATTTAAACTATCAGTTTAAAGATTATTCCAACCTGATCGTGGCAAACGGCTTTGTGGACCGCAGCGGCAGCCGTTACTACTATAAAAACTATCGGATGCAGTTTGGATTTGTCGAGGATGCGGGTAAAAAGTATTTTATGAATTCGGACGGTACGCTTTATAAGAAAGGCTGGCTGGGCGACGGTGTAAACATGATGTATATGGATACGAGTGACGGTCACATGCTCACAGATCTGGTGGAGATAGGCGGCAAAAAATACTATTTTGCGCCAAACGGCCTGATGCAGCGCGGCATGATACCGTTAAACGGCAAGGTTTATCTGTTTGGGGCGGACGGCGCAATGAGCTATGGCTTTTACAGCGACCCGGCGGCGGGGACCCGTTACTTTAAAACGGACGGCTCCATGGCGGCAAACGAGTTCGTAGATGTGAACAAGCAGAGATATTTCTTTGACGCGACCGGCGTGATGAGTACCGGTATGGTTAATCTGGGCGGTCTGACCTATCTGTTCGGCGCAGACGGGACGATGCAGTACGGCTGGTATACGGATGCTTCCGGCATGCGTTATTTCCAGGCAGACGGCACGATGGCGGCAAATACGACGCTGACGGTCGACGGCGTGCTGTATACGTTTGACGCGAACGGTCTGGCAGCGGCAGTTCCGGTGCTGAACCCTGCGGCGTGGGTGACAGATCCTGCGACGGGAGTGACGATAGACGCTTCCACCGGAGAGATTGTACCTCCCGAAACTGTGGCTCAGGTAATGGCGCAGGCAGCTGCGGCGGCAGGCTCTGCAGGAGTAGCACAGTAAGCAAAGAGCGGATAAAGAGGAATAATACAGAAGAGCGCACATAAGAATATTATAGAATCCACTTGGAACGGGGAATGTTTTATGGGCAAAACCTTGAGGCAGAGGGCGCTTGTGTGTCTTTTGTCAGTGACGATGGTTCTTATGTGCATGGCCGGTACGGTGCGGCCGGCATATGCAGCGGAGGGGGCGGTGACTGTTTCGGCGCCGTCCGCTGTTTTGCTTGAGGCGAGCACCGGCAAGGTCATCTGCGAAAAGGATGCGGACCGCGTCTGCTCTCCGGCGAGCATCACGAAGATAATGACGCTGCTGCTTATCTTTGAAGTGTTGGAAAAAGGGCAGCTCAAGCTTACGGACGAGGTGATAACGAGCGAACACGCGCAGTCTATGGGCGGCTCCCAGGTTTTTTTGGAAACAGGGGAGCTTCAGACGGTGGATACGCTTATCAAATGTATCGCAGTGGCGAGCGGCAACGATGCGGCGGTGGCGATGGCGGAGCATATCGCAGGGAGCGAAGAAGCGTTTGTGGAGATGATGAACCGTAAGGCGGAGGAACTTTCCATGACAAATACGCACTTTGTGGACTGCTGTGGCCTGACTGACGATGACGCGCATCATACGACGGCGCGGGATGTTGCGGTCATGAGCAGGGAGCTGGTGACCCGTTATCCGGATATTTATCAGTATACGGGCATCTGGATGGAGGATATCACCCATACAACAGCGCGCGGCTCAACGCCTTTCACGCTGTCATCTACAAATAAGCTCCTGAAAAAATATCAGTGGGCGACAGGATTGAAAACAGGATCGACCGCGAAGGCAAAATACTGTCTGTCGGCGACGGCGAGAAAGGACGGGGTGGACCTGATAGCTGTGATAATGACTGCGCCGGACTCCAAATCCCGTTTTGAGGATGCGGCGGCGTTGTTGAATTATGGTTACAGCGTGAGCTCTTTATATAAGGATGATAATTCCGATACTCTGCCTCCTGTTCCGGTAAAAGGCGGCGTAAAGGAGAACGTTTCGCTGGCATATGCCTCAGGTTTTTCTTATCTGGACGTGGACGGGAATGATGTGGAGATGGTCCGGAAAAGTGTGAAGCTTCCGGAAGTTGCACAGGCACCCGTCCGGGCAGGAGAAAAGGCCGGGGAGGCAGAGTATCGTTTAAATGACAAGGTGATAGGCAGCGTTCCCGTATTGTTTGCGGAAAACGTGGAAAAGGCGGTTTACCGGGATTATGTAAAAAAGGCTGCAGCGCATTTTTTGCTGTAACCTGTACAGAAATGGAGTGAAGGGTCTATGTGGATGACGCTCGGCGTGCTGTTTGTTGCGGTCTGTATCGTATTGCTTGCAGTGATGGTCTATGATAGCACACGTTTTGTGACGGTCTCATATCAGTTGAGGGTTCCGCATCTGAAAAAAAGAATGCGCATCGTGCTGCTGGCAGATCTGCATAATAAGCGCTATGGTGAAAAAAATCAAAAGCTTCTGGATGCAGTTGACGAACAAAAGCCGGATGTGGTTTTATGTGCAGGAGACCTTATCACATCTAAGCCAAAGGCGTCTATGGATAATGCGATGGATCTGGTAAGTGCTCTTGCGGGAAAATATCCTTTTTATTATGGAAACGGCAACCATGAATACCGGATATTTCATGAACCGGGGACCTACGGCAGGATGGGGGAGCGCTGGAGAGCGTTTTTGAAAGGATGCCATGTCAGAATGCTGGAAAATGCGTGCATATTTCTGGAGGAGTATAATGTGCGTATCTGTGGACTGGACCTGCCAACGAGCTGCTATAAGAAGCTGGACAGAGGGAAGATCGATAAAAAGGCACTGAATAGATTTCTGGGGAAACATGAAGACGGCGTCTGCAATATACTTTTGGCGCATAATCCGGCTTTTTTTGAGACATATGCGGAATGGGGGGCAGAGCTGACCCTGTCGGGGCATGTGCATGGCGGGATAGTGCGCCTGCCCTGGATAGGCGGGGTTTTGTCGACCTCCCTGACGCTGTTCCCCAGATATGACGGCGGCTTGTATGAAAAGGACGGCAGGAAGATGGTCATCAGCCGGGGGCTTGGCAGTCATACGATACCGGTGCGGCTGTTTAACCCGGCAGAGCTTGTAAGTATCGAACTGATACCGGAGGATAAAAACGGAAATGGCACTTGAGGTAAAGCTGGAAGCATTTGAGGGTCCGCTGGACCTGCTTCTGCATCTGATAGAAAAAAACAAGATAGATATCTATGATATTCCGATAGCAGAGATTACGGAGCAGTATCTGGACTATATCCGGCAGATGGAAACAGAGGATATGAATGTGATGAGCGAGTTTTTGCTCATGGCGGCTACCCTTCTGGATATCAAGTGCAGGATGCTTTTGCCGCGAGAGGTCAATGAAGAAGGCGAAGAGGAAGATCCGAGGGCAGAGCTGGTTGAAAAGCTGCTGGAATACAAGATGTATAAATATATGTCCTATGAGCTGAAAGATATGCAGGTGGATGCCGCCCGGAGCTTTTATAAGCTCAGGACGGTGCCAAAAGAGGTGGAGGCATACCGGGAGCCCATCGATTACGAGGCGCTTCTGGGCGGCATGACGCTGGCGAAGTTGCAGGCGATATTCGAAAGCGTGCTGAAGCGCCAGGAGGACAAGCTTGATCCGGTGAGGAGTAATTTTGGACGTATCGAAAAGGACGAGATAAATGTAGATGAAAAATCCGTCTATGTACAGGATTACATCCGCTGTCACAGTCATTTTTCTTTTCGCGACCTTTTGGAAAAGCAGCGCAGCAAAACGGAAGTGATAGTGACATTTCTTGTGGTACTGGAAATGATGAAGACGGGGCAGATAACGGCGCAGCAGGAGTCGGCGGACGGTGAGATTATGATAACGGTCAGAAGAAACCCGTAAAAAGAGGCAGGGAAGATGAACGATAAGAAAAAAGAAGCGGCTCTTGAGGCGATACTTTTTGCGATGGGAGAGTCGGTAGAGCAAAAGAAGCTGGCTGATGCCATCGGAGAAACATCGGAAAAAACAGGAGAGCTGTTGGAAAAAATGCGTCAGCGCTGGGACCGGGAAGGGCGTGGGGTTGCCCTGATAGCGCTGGAGGGTTCCTGGCAGATGTGTACGCGGGCAGAATATTATGACTGTCTCATCAGGATAGCAAAGGCGCCTCAGAAGTATTCGCTGTCCGATACACTGATGGAGACGCTCTCCATTGTGGCGTACAAGCAGCCGGTGACAAAGCTCGACGTGGAGAAGATACGCGGCGTCAACTGCGACCATGCGATAAACAAGCTGGTGGAATACGGGCTTGTGGAGGAGATAGGCCGTCTGGATGCGCCGGGACGTCCTCTGCTATTCGGGACGACAGAACAGTTTTTAAGAAGCTTCGGCGTCGGCTCCCTGTCAGAGCTTCCTGAGCTTTCCGCACTCCAGGTAGAGGAATTTAAGGAGCAGGCGGAGCAGGAAGTAGTGCTGCAGCTTCAGGGATAAAAGGGAAAATTACTTCATAAGATGATAAAAACCCGTAAAAGGGGGACAAAAATGAAGATGGAGGACGGGAGCAGGCGAAAAAAGTGGGCGGCAGGCATTGTTCTGGCGGTATTGGTCATAGGGGTCTTTGGATGTAATATACACCAAAGGCAGAAGACAGCTGACAGAATGATGAGCAGTCCGGTGAATGCTGAAGTCCGTGCAGACGACCGAAAAGAAGAAAAAAGTACAACCAGTCAATTATACGCCCGGGCCGCAGTCCTGATGGATGCGGACAACGGGCGTATTTTATTGGGAAAAAATGAGGATGAAGCACTTCCGATGGCTAGCACGACCAAAATAATGACCTGTATTCTCGCCCTTGAAAAAGGGGACACAGAGGATGTGGCAGAGGTATCCGCTTATGGAGCAGGTCAGCCGAAGGTACATATGGGGGCAAAAAAAGGTGAGTCTTACCGCATCGGGGATCTTCTTTATGCCCTGATGCTGGAGTCATACAATGATGCGGCGGTGATCATTGCGGAATATTATGGAAGTCAGATGGCAGGGCTTTCCGGAGATATCGCATCACATTCGGCAGCGGAGAGCAAACGGGCGGTATTGGCCTTTACTGCAGAGATGACAAAAAAGGCAAAGGAGCTGGGATGTAAGGATACCTTTTTTGTTACGCCGAACGGGCTGGATGGCTCATTGGAACTGAAAAAGAGCGGGGAGAGCATAAACTATGAACACCACACAACGGCGGCGGATCTGGCGGCAGTCATGAGCTACTGCATCGCAAAGTCTCCAAAAAAGGAAGCATTTCTGAAAATAACGAGAACACCTTCCTATACGTTTCATGACCGGAAGCGGATGGAAAGCGGATGGCAGGAAGGAAGCAGAACAGTCGCCTGTATGAATCACAATGCCTTTCTGCAGATGATGGACGGTGCGCTCTCAGGGAAGACCGGTTTTACGGGAAAAGCGGGATATTGTTATGTGGGTGCGCTGGAAAAGGACAAAAAGCGATTCACAATCGCTCTTCTGGCATGCGGATGGCCGAACAATAAGAGCTGGAAATGGCATGATGCGAGACTTTTGTATGAATACGGGCTGGAACATTACGACCGGAGAGATATACGGGAGGAAAGGATACTTCCGGATGTAAGGGTGAAAAACGGACAAAGGGATTCTGCCGGTCTGGAATGTCGGGAGGAAACGATAGAGCTTCTGCTTTCACGGGAGGATGAGATAAAAGTGGAATGGGATGTCCCGAAATCTCTGACGGCTCCGGTCGTAAAGGGAGAGCAGGTGGGACGTGTGGCGTATTTTGTGAACGGGGAGCTTTATAGGGAATTTCCTGTAACAGCAACTGAAAATGTGCCGGAAATTACGTATTTTTACTGTATAATACGGATAATCAGGAACATTTTTCTGTGAAACAAGGACAAAAATGTGGAAGAAAAGACAAAAAAATAAGTAAAATATTTCAGTTTTGTATCTGGCGGCTCTCAGCGTTTCGTGGTATACTACAAAAGTACCACGGTTAGGGAATGTGGTGCAGATTGGATTGGTCTATATGTATGACAATATAAGATGGAGGGCTGAAAAATGAGCAATACTTCACAAGCGAGTCAAAGAATCAATGCTTTACTCGACCCAAACAGTTTCGTTGAAATTGGTGCGAAGGTTACTGCCAGAGCAACGGATTTCAATCTGAAACAGACACCTACTCCCTCGGACGGCGTGCTCACCGGTTACGGGGTGATCGATGGCAACCTTGTGTATGTGTACAGTCAGGATGCTTCTGTATTGGGCGGAAGCGTGGGAGAAATGCATGCCCGCAAGATTACGCGGCTGTATGAACTGGCAATGAAGACAGGAGCTCCGGTTATCGGTTTGATCGATTCTGCAGGTCTGAGGCTTCAGGAGGCGACAGATGCGTTGAACGGATTTGGGGAGATTTACCGCAGCCAGGCACTGGCTTCCGGTGTGATACCGCAGATAACGGCAGTATTCGGTAATTGCGGCGGCGGACTGGCGATCATCCCGGGGATGACAGATTTCACATTTATGGAGAAGGACAGTGCGAAGCTGTTCGTCAATTCCCCGAATGCGATCGCAGGAAACAGTACGGAAAAATGCGATACCTCTTCTGCGGCATTTCAGAGCAGCGAGAGCGGTCTGGTCGATTTTGTAGGAACAGAAGGAGAGATACTGTCGGGAATCCGCGAGCTGATATGTATGCTTCCTGGCAATAACGAGGACAATGATTCTTACGAAGAGTGTACAGACGATCTTAACCGTACGAATCCGGAGCTTGCCTCCTGTACAGGCGATACGGCGCTTGCGCTTTCCATCCTTGCGGATAACGGCTGTTTTGTAGAAGTAAAGAGCGCGTATGCAAAAGATATGGTTACCGGATTTTTGCGGCTCAACGGTGATACAGTGGGCGCAGTTGCAAACCGCAGCGAAGTTTATGATGAAGAGGGAAAGGTTTCCGAGAGCTTTGATGCATCCCTTTCTGCGGCAGGCTGCGAAAAAGCGGCAGATTTTGTAAACTTCTGTGATGCTTTCGGCATTCCGGTCGTAACGCTTACAAACGTAAAAGGATACGCAGCATGCGAAAACTCTGAAAAACGTATCGCGAAAGCAGCGGCAAGGCTGACGGCGGCATTTGTAAATGCGACTGTCCCGAAGGTGAACGTAATATGCGGTAAGGCGTTTGGAAGTGCTTATAATGTAATGAATTCCAAGGCTCTGGGAGCTGATATTACATATGCGTGGCCGACGGCACAGATAGGGATGATGGATGCAAAGCTCGTAGCCAGAATTATGTGCGATGGTCAGGATGCTGCGGCACAGGATGCATGTGCGGCAGAATACGAAAAGCTGCAGACAAGCGCGGAAAGCGCGGCTCAAAGAGGCTATGTGGACCAGATTATCGAGGCGGCGGACACAAGAAAATATGTGATAGGTGCGCTGGAGATGCTGTTTACAAAGCGGGAAGATAGGCCTGCAAAAAAGCACGGCACAGTCTAGGAAAGGGAGCTGTTTCATTATGAAAAAATTTTTGCTGCTATTAGGCATGGTGACCTGCATTTTTGGTGCAGCGGCATGCGGGAAAGCGGAAACGGAACAGACGGCAAATCAGCCCCAGTTTAATGAAGAAGCCCTCATCAATGCGGCAGACCAAATGATAGACGGGATGAATCAGGTACTTGCCAGTGGAATGAAGGAGCAATATGCAGAGGACGCGATGTACAGCGCAGGACTGGAAAGCTGGGAGAGTGCCCTCCGGGAACTCGGGGAATATAAGGGCGTTACGGACCACGAGGTGGTCATTGATGAAGACGGGGCAGTCATTAAAGCCATGGTAGGCGGAAGCGAGAGGAATGCCGTTGTTACCCTGAATGTGGATGCAAAGGGATATCTGACGGGGGTTTCTGCGGATATACAGTATTCCTTCGGAGAGCGTATGATAAACGCGGCGCTCAATACCCTGATGGGGATGGGAACGGTGTTCGTTGTCCTTATCATCATGATAGGCTGCATCAGCTGCTTTAAATTTATCCCGTCGCTTCAGGAGAAGTTTTCCCGCAAAGGGAAAAAGACAAAGGCTCCTCAGGCGGCAGAGCCGGTACAGTCAGCGCCTGCCGGGGCGATGGCAGCTCCTGCGCAGTCCGCTGCGCCTGCACAGGATGAAGAGCTTGTGGCGGTGATCGCGGCGGCTATCGCGGCGAGCGAGGGATATGAGAGCACAGACGGCTTTGTAGTCAGGAGCATCAGACGAAGGGGCAGCAGCTGGAAAAAAGGCTGAACGCAGGTCCGGAACATAACATTATAAAAACGAAATGATCCACAGGAGGATTTGAACATGAAAAATTATACCATTACCGTAAATGGAAACGTATATGATGTCGTTGTAGAAGAGAAGGGGGCGGGAGCGCCCGTAGCAGCTCCTGTTGCAGCGCCCAAGGCGGCACCCAGACCGGCAGCGCCCGCAGCAGCTCCGGCACCCGCGCCGGCGGCAGCACCCGCCGGGGGCCCAGGGGGCAGACCTCCTGT
>OBXC01000660.1_pt1 | contig 23781 bp, 27 predicted proteins | sample 1538111 | NCBI WGS metagenome assembly OBXC01 (sample SAMEA2580137, study PRJEB22360) | human gut metagenome | biome: human gut; feature: human-associated habitat; material: faeces | place: Denmark | collected 2008/2010
ATCTACATTCTTACCCGCTTTTTACTATTTACACATCTTTTGCTATATTCCCAAAATATGATTGATTTTGAGCCATGTACTGAGCATATTTCTTATCTGTTTTCATTACATTAATTAATTCATAATCTGTATTTTCAAACATTTCGTTAAACTCAATCTCAAGATCTATCAGTTTTGCATCTGCTTCATAATAATTCTTCCAATTTTTTTGCTCAAAACTCTGTGTTCTTATTTCATGATAAGTTTCTCTTTGTTTAAAATTATTTAAATCTTGAACTATACGATTATATATTTCAGAACCTTTTTCATACTGTTCTAATGCTTCTGTAGATACGTCAATCGCTTTTTTTATATCTGTAAGTTCCTGTGTACGATAATCTTTATTTTCAAACATATACGCTGTCGAAAGATTCCCTCTATACATAAGCGTAATAAAAAATATAACTAATAATAAGATGATATTTAATTTCTTTTTCCCATTTTTCTTTAATAAAAGAGTCAAAAAATTCATAAGGACACCTCAACAAGTTCATTGTTATGTATTTGTAAAACCGTGTCGCAATATGCAATAATTTCATCTTTATAATGAGAAGAAATCAAAATCGTTTTCCCTTGCTTTTTTAATTCTAAAATCTGTTTAAAAAAGTGCTTTCGATTATCTTCATCAAGTCCATTCGTTATTTCATCCATAATCAAATACTTTGCATTACTAACAAGATATAACCCGATGACTAATCTCTGTTTCATACCTAATGAATACTTACGTGTTGGAATCTTAATATATCCCCCCATATCCCATTCTTCTATGATTTGTCTAATATCTACATCAGACTTCCAAGTATTCTTCACAAATGACAAATAATCTAAACCGGATAAGTTCTTATCTAACCATTCTACACTTTCAAAATAAAAAATTTCTTTCATCATCTTTTCTGAATTAGCACCATCGAAAAGGACTTCTCCACCTTCTGCATTCAATAAATTCACCATTGTACGAAACAGCGTTGTTTTTCCTGTACCATTTTCCGCTACTACCCCATAAATCATATTATCGAGAAATGTATAATTCACATTTGAAATTATTGGGTGTCGTGTTTCAATCGTTAGGTTTTTCAATTCAATCATAGCAATACCTTCTTTCATATAAAATCCATTATTAAAGTCATAGAATCTTAAACATCTGTTTATCCCAATAAGAAAGTATATCTTCTTTATGATAAGTCTATTATTTTAAACATTATCTTCTTTTTATATAAATTTCTTATTCAAATGATATTCCTTGCAATATTATTTTAACGTGGTAAATCTATATTACTAATTATAGCATAAATTATAAGTTAGATATAGCTTTAAGATTTTGAAAATAGAGCATTTTATCTCTTATTACGTTTATTTTTACTCTTAGATACAATCAAGTTATCACATTAAATATATGGTGCAATGTATATGTGATGTGGCTTTCATATTATTCCATTAATGTTTGACAGAATAAAGGAGCTTTTTACATATTTGTAAGAGTATTGAATTTAGTTTTCCTTTCTTATGAAATCGATATTTTTTAAATTGCTTATAATAAAATTTTTCACCCATCATAATAAACACACCTTACCTTTATGACTAAAATCATTTTACACTATTCAAATTCTATAACGATTTCTTCTATTTAGATAGCATAAGAGCAGAAACTGTGCTTTTCATTGACCCCAAAATAACTCATTCCTTAAAACATGGATTACATTTATGGTAAAGCAGAAATAAAAAAAGTTGGACAAATCATCAAATAAGCCTTTATTTATCGGCTTTTTTCGATGACATCCAACTTGGCACTTTTATTTGGTGGAGGTGAGGAGATTTTATATTTTGTGTTTTTTCAAGTTTTTTTATATTCATTTGCGTATATTCATACTTACTCTTCCTTATATATTATCACCTATCTTCACTTGTCGTCAGTTGTCAATTACTATAATCGTAATTTTTGTGTACATTTGTGGTATGATTTTATTGAGGTGATAGTATGCAAAGAATGTACAAAAAATATATAGAAGTAGAAATGCTCGTCGATAAAATGGGCGATATCACTCCCCTGGCGTTGATATGGGATGGGGAGCGTTATGAGGTGGACAAGATTATACGTCATAAGCCACAAGCCCATAGCCAAAACTGCGGCGGCGGTGGCCAAATGTTTGTGGTGCAGATTGGTGGCGCGACAAGGACTATATATTATGAGTATATGGGTCCCGGTAAATTCAGGTGGTTTATTGAGAGCTTGCGGCCATAAAAAAAGACTCCTGCACATAGACAGGAGCCGGCAGCAATAGGAAGATATGATACGGATTCTTATGGGGGAGTAAAATATCTTCGCTGCCATATATATTATCTCACACTTTAATTATAAACGTAAAATAATCATCAAATACGGGATTTTAAGTCTATAAAATAAAAGACCACCATTAAGGTGGTCAATACCGCAAGTTAGATACTGCCTAGATATCATCCTTTGTGTGTGGAGCGGTATAACGATATTATAGTATTGTTAACGATTTTTCGCAATAAAAAAAGCCACTCACTCCCGAAGGAATGAGTGGTAAATTTATACTCCGAATGTGCCGTAAGATTTATCTCTTACTCCGTTTTTTAATGTACCAGCAGCCATCCATCGGCGTGTGCCATCTTTGCCAATCCAAGAAATCCAGACATATCCCTCACGCTTTACATAACCGTCATAGCGCACGGACATGCCCTTTTCGTACCAATCGCCTGTGAGCTTGCCTTTGGTGCTTGGTGCTTTTCGGATGTTTATCTTATCCACAATACACGTAAACGTTCCCGTTTCGCATTCCCAGTCATTTGGCTTGCTGTTTAATACTGTCTTGCTCTCCGCCGGCTTTTTGTCCGCAAACAGGTCCTTATAGCATTTCGGCCGGAAGGCTGTATCATACGTTGCGCTGTACGGTAGCTTTACCTCGTTAAAGGCTCCGGCTGAACCGCCCTGATTCTGACCTAAAAATAAGCCGTATCCGTTGCCGAGGTCACTCATAAAGATTGCGATGTGACTATCCGGTGTTGCACTCACCTCTTTAAAGACTGCGATGTCACCCTGCTGCATGGTCTTGACCTCATCGCAGTATTTCAGCATTCCGTTATTTTTACGATTTGTCCAGATATCTTTTACGTATCCGGACTTGGTGCAGTTTGCGTATGGATATCCTAACCACTGCATATAGTACGCATATCCATCCCAGCACTGACTACCGTATGCTCCGTCCATGTCATATCTCTTGCCGATGACTTTGTTTCTAAAATCCATAGGTGTTTTCATATTATTTTCCTCCTAATTTTTAATAGGCAAATCGCCTAATTCTTCCATGAGATCGTGTATTCCATTCTCTCCGAACATGCTGTACACACTGTACAGCGTTTTTACATTTTCAAGCGCATAGAGAGGGATGCATCCCTCTCTCATATAGCGTTTGTGATAATCAATGATATTTATCCGGATGAGCAGGCACATACCGCTTGTCAGCAGCTTAAGCTCGTCAGTACGCTTCTGTTCCAATTTCTTTTCCAGTTCTTCGCGTTTACGCTTTTGCTTTATCCTATCTTTAAAAAGGAATAAAGAAGCAGGGAGTAGAAATCCGGTCAATAAGGCGAGTAGTATCTCCATGTCTTACTCCTTTGTATCCACCGCAGCTGCGACCTCAGAGGGCTTACCGTTTAAAATATTGATAAACGTACTATATGCATCCTTGATATAGCGCCATGCTGCTACGCCGATTGTAGCGGCAATCATAGCCACAGTGATGAGGTCATGCACCTGCTCATTGATATCTGGCACGTACTGCGTAAGCAGCGTAGTGGCTGCATCTACAGCGGCAACCATCAGCATAGTGCCAAAGACCAGCACCAAGGCTTTTTTGACTCCCTGCCACAGCCGTTTAGCGTCAAAATGCTCCCCTGTGATATTGATGTTGTGGTAAAGGCTCAGCACCACGTTAGATGCAAAAGCCAGTAGTAAAATAGCATAGCAGACCAGCACCATGCTAAGGTCTGCCAGTAAAACAGTGTAAAGCATATCCATGTTTCTTCTCCTTTTCGCCTGTTAAGGCATATTTAAAGAGAGCCTATGAGCGGCTCTCTAATTGCTGTATTCTGTGCTGCAGCTGCGATATCTCAAAGTCTCGTTTCTGCAGTTCCTGTTGAATATTTTGTGTATTCTGTAAATAATTTTGTTCCGCGCAAGCAATCTTTGTATCCAACTCTTGCACTGCTTTAGAGATATATGGTATGACAACTTCTGGATTTATCGCTAGTGTACCACCCAAATTCTCGACAAGCTGCGGATCTATTTCTTGTAAATTTTGCGCAATATAACCTATCGATCTTTGAAATCCTGTCTTTTTAAAGATATAGGATTCATGCTTAAATCTTCTTATCGCATCAATTCCACATACATCAGTATCCATAATATTTGCTTTAAGTTTAGCATCAGATACCCATGATGTTTTGCAATAATAATCTGCTCCTGTGACATCTTCATACTGTAAATAATCAGTGCTGCTGTCAGGGTGGCCATGATATATCTGCCTAATATTACGGAAACCACCTCCAGTAACATTAGAAACGACTACATAACCTTTTCCATTTTTAGGCTGAACTGGAAAGTTCGATGATCCTAAAAATATATGTCGCTCCGTCCAACCTGATGGATTTAAGCCAAAATTCAGTGTGTACCACGATGCACCGCTATTACCGTCAATATCTGTTTGTCCCAATGATAAAAACTTTGCACCAGTATCAGCCGATAGTAATATACCTCTGCTGGTACTGCTAGTGTAAGATGATGCTATTCCTCCACAATGATTACTGTTAATAAACAAATCCATGCGCCCATTACCTATTACTACCTTTGTATTTTCTGTTCCAAGACTTGTAAATGATCCCGTCAATAATGCATTATCAGCTTTTAACTTTCCTTCATGTGTCACATAAAATGGAGCACCTGTCATAGATTCTGCTGTGCTGCCTGCATAAAAAGCATACGTCCCGGCACTTTGCATTACAGTATATTTACCATTGTTTTGTGCACTCAATCTTAATGCTCCGATATCAAACCCACCAATCTTACCAGATGTGGCAGTGACCGTCCCAGTCATAGTTAGATTTCCGTTTGTATCACCATACAGTACCCTACTCCCAGCATTGTTATAAATGGATAATGCTCCATTATTTACACGTAATCCTCCATGATTGATCACAACACTCATATTGCCTGTCACTTCTGATTGAGCAGGCGCCCAGTAAGATGGGTCAATAGCAGCTGAATTAGCTTCACAAAGGAAAGGTCTATTAAAAGCTATGCGTCCTTTGAAGTCTCTACCATAAAGATATACTCTTACATATTCTATTTCTTTATCTTCAACCTCTACAAACTTGCCTACCCGCACCCATTTATGGGATGTATCTCTGACAGACCCTGAACTGCTGGTGCCATCGGTATAATATATATTGATAATATAAGTTGCAAGTGGATTTGTAGGCCCAGCCACATAATCGGAATTTGTCAAAAATTCAGTGGACATATAAAATCCTTTTACCTTACGTCCTATGTCTATACGTTGATTCCAGCTGTTGTTCGCAGTTCCATCAAATGCACTTGATTCCAACCAAAGCGCACGCCCTGTGCTGCTCCCCCACGTCGTTGCTCTGCCACCTGTACATGTCGATGCCAATGATTTGTTCCAACAAGCTGTATCATTTGTAAAATCAGAATTCTCTATGAGATTTATTCGATTATATGATTCCTTGATACCCACTGATAAACTATCTACCTTTTGCGTGATCGTTGAGCTCATGCTATTCACAATATCCTTGGTAGCATATGTATCACTTACCGTTGTTTTAAATCCGTTAACATCAGTAACCAAAGAGCTAAGTTTGGATGATGTACTCAATGCAGTGGATTCAACCGCTGATATCCTACCGCTAAAGCCATCAACTGTCTGCTCTAATTGAGTTTGTTTTGAAGTGACACTTGTCAGCGTGGAGGTATGCTCACCAACCGTACTGTTAATGCCTGATACAGTCTGTGTGAGGCTGCTGTAATTGGTCTGCAAGGTTGACACATCGCCTTTAGCTTGTGACACATCGGTAATCAATGATGAGATTTTGCCCTGCTCCACGGATAACGCCGTGCTCAGCGTGCTTATGTCTCCAGTGATGGTATTATACACCACAGATAGAGACTGATTAGCTCCATCCACTAAAATATGGCTAGACTTTATCACCTCTGTACCGTCGTTAATCTCTTTTACCAATGAGGTGATGTTTATTTTATCTCCGGATATATTGGCGTTATCAGCCACCATGCTATCCACGATAATTGGCCGCTGTATACCGGATGCGGTGATGCCAGTTGCATCAAACATCAGCTTCCCGGCGGCATCCCAAACATACATGTTGTAGTCTCCGGATGCGTCCTTGCCGATTTGCACTCTTGGTCTTGTTGCATCCTTTATCTGGAGGGTCTCGCCGTATATGTCCAACCGTCCAGATTGAGACTTAAAGTGTATGCTGCTGGCATCAATCGTTCCGGCTGTGACTTTATCAGCTGCTACGCTGTCAATCATGGCCGACTTTATCAGCGCATTGGATATCGTTGTGTTGTCGGCGTTTAAGACTATGGTCTGTGTACTGCCTGCTGTCACACTGCCTGCAAGCAGGGTGTTGACACGCTCCAAGTCTACGTCCAGTACGTGCACCTCGGCTTTGGTGGCATATAGGTCCTGTACGTACTCTTTCGATACGTAGGATGTCTCAATTTTCGCTACCTTTGTGGCAAGCTCTGTGACGTCTAGATTTTCGATTTCTGCATCCAGCGCAGAGAGCTTTTTGTTGACCTCCAAGTAATTGGTGTTGATAGTCTCAAACTCGCCCTCAAAGGCTGTGATTTTGTCTGTGATGACCTGTTTTGTGCTTATAAGGTCAGAGTAAGTCCTATCTACTTTTGTTTGCAGAGGGCCCTTATAGCCTGTATCCTGCTCCTGCTCAGTCTTGCCCTTAGACTGTATGGCGCCGTAAAATCCACCGTCACAATTAAACTCATAGTCCATGAGAGGGATAACATAAGCATTACCGGCGTTATCCATTACACGCACGAGGTCACCTGCCTCAACATCAGGTTGAGCCATGCGCCAGTTTAATTTGGCGGCTCTATACGTAAAGCCTTTAATCCGGTTGTATAAGACAGTGATGCGCTCCTGGGTCATTCCTGGACAGCTAAAATAGATGCCTACCCCCGTCCCCGCAGACACAGAATGCTCCTCGTCGATCGTACAATCCAGCCGATTGATAAAGGTGTCTTCCTCGTCCATTTCCAACGGATCAGCAAATCGGCTTGGGGATATTGTAAGACCTGCGTCGGTATACCATACCAGCCTGAGCTTACCGTCTTTATCCATGATAGCATTTTTTCCACAGTACGCAGCAAGCACACTTACAGCCTCAAGGATAGTAAGCCCCTGCAGGCTATCGACTTTGTAGGTAACATCATCCGCCCCGCCTGCATACTCAATACCTATTTTTTTGCATTGCTCCTGTAGGATGACCGCAATTTTTTGATTGCCGGATAGTGCGGTAAAAAACCCTTTATAGCAAAGGGCGAAGTTATCATATGCGGTAAGCTTTATAAACTCGCCGGAACGTACCGGCTTTTCGAGGTTATAAACGCCTTTTTTTATCCACTCCACCGTACCATCGTCCAGCTCCAAGCCAATGTACGGTATCGCTTGACGTCCTTTAAGGATAGTGTTTTTAGGCACGTCTGTTAGGATAAACTCAATATAAGAGGACACAGCATCCCCAAATGTTATTTGCTCAGATGAATTTGTACCTCCTTTAAGCTTAAAGCTCTTTATGCCAGTATACTCAGTGCCTGCAATGTCAATTTTCAGCTGGAAGTGGCGGCCAGATTTACTAACCGCCGTTTTATATTTATCGGATGTGGCTATCATCATACCACCTCCCTGCGCTAATCTTCGATTTTAAGCATAAACTCGATTGATTCAAGCTCATTTGCTGTCAGTTCCACACGGTCTAATTCATCGAGGGTAAGCCGCCTTACGTCGATTTCTTCCTCTAACTCCAAGAGTTCTTTGTATTCCTCAAAATACTTCTTGCGAGCTGTTAAGTCATCCTCCGGTATAGAGTAATTGCCGTTTTTCTCGGCGCCATATTTTTTGATTAAATCCGTGCGCTGCTCCTCCAAAAAGACTGACTGCTTTTTTACTGACTCCAGCGTCTTTTTGATATGGTAGGACTGTTTTACGGGTAAAGTGGTGTTGAGCATCTTGCCAAGCGCAGGCTGTGCATCTACAATCTGTTTGTTTTTAAGCTGCATCCTTGTTACCTCCTGCCAGTTCCGCGATAATCGCATCCTGCTCTGCATAGATTTCATCTTCTGCTGCGGCTTCCGCGGCTCTAACTTCTGCGCGATTTGCCTTGTAGAGAGTCTGATTGCTGATGTAATGTGTTAGATTTGCGTTTTCCGGGTTGTCTGTGCTGATTACAGCCCTGACCTCTTCAACCTGCACATTATCTACCTCAATAATTTTCTTAATCTCGATATTTTTATTCGACTTAGTTGTTACTGCCATAATATCCTCCTTATTGCTGTATTATTTTTACAGTCACTTTTTTGTACCAATAAATGCCATCACCTAAGAGTCCTATGTGCTCCTCGTTGATCGTACCCCGGTATGATGTAATGGAGAGGCCTGCCCCTCCACCGCCATTGAATGAAAAAGGGAAGAACCCTGCAATCAGATTTTTTCTGATTTTAGCCATTTCGGACTCTTGGAGCACTCCCCATTCGATAGTTATTGTCTTTTTCTCGGCCACGACGTCCCCGGCCATAGTACCACTTGATGTACGTCCAGTGTTGCTAGACCATATGATCTCGTTGTCGATTTTTATAACAGTAGGCGCAGGCAGCGCCACACCGTTTGCCGTGAGTATTGCCATACCCGCACCTCCTACATATCTATAGGACACTTACCATTTTTACGAGTATCCTTGTTTACATTTTCGACGACTTTTTTCGTTACTTTTTGATCGTCAATATAAACATCAGTATCTTTATTCCTGATTTCTTCCTTAACCTCATCAAATTTCTGCTTCAAACCTCTCACTTCTTCAATGAGGTCCTTCATGGTTGTTTTATCTGTATCACTCTGAGACTCTTTCCATTCATGCTGCACGTTTAGGCTACGTTCGCCCGCAAATGCAATTGTAGGCTCCTGTAGTGCTGCCTGCATAACTCCTGACATGGATTGAGATAAGCTCTTGACCTGCCCTATAAATCTTGGTGTGCTTGCTGCCAGAGTCTTACCGAGCCCCTCCATCATATGTGGCATCCATTGCTCATACTCTCGCAGAGGTCCAGTATCTGGCCGTGTAAAGTGTAGCCATGATGCAACGATGTTAGCAGCTTTTTTTACCTCGTTGGTTACTTTATAGGCATAATCTTGGATACCGTTTGCAAACCCTGATATCATGTGCCCGCCCCAAGTGTAGGAGCTGCTCCCAAGACCGCTAAGCCATGACGTGGCTTTATTTACGCAACTCTGCACGGTAGACTTAACATTAACTGATCCAGAGCCATTCTTAAAGTTATTCATCATCCCCTTGGCCTTGTTGTACATGTCACTGTACATCGTACCGCTAATCCACTTGCTTGTTGCACTCAGATTACTTGTTACAGATGACTTCATGCTTTTGCTGCTTGAATCTACAGTATTTTTCGAATCCTTAAAAGTACGTGAGATATCATTTTTAATCGATCCGCACTTGTCAGACACAAAGGTGACCAGAGGTCCCCATGCATTTTTGGTATCATTGCTCATGCTGCGGTTTGCACCGATTAGAGAGTCGCGCGCATTGTTAAAGTTCTTTTCAATTGATTTTCCCGCTTTCTCTGAGTTGACACTTACATCATTACGCACTGTATCAATGGAGTCTGCCACTACGCCCTTTATACTCCCCCAAGCACTTTTTGTGTCCTTGTCAGAGCCATTCCAAACACTCGATATTTTATCTCCAATTTTACCGAATAAGTTACCGGCGCTATCCTTTAGATTAGACCACGTATCCCCTAAGGATTTTGTGATTCCATCCCACGCCTTGCCTGCTTTCTTTTTTATATCTGTCCAGACGTTGCCTATAGCCTTGACTAGCCCGGAAAACAGTTTAGGTATTGCAGTTACAAGTCCTTTTATAGTCTTTGCGATACCGTTTTTTAAGCCCTCAATGAGGTATCCGCCTATCTCAGCAAAAACCGTACTCGGAGAGTGGATTCCAAATAGCTCTTTTATACCGTTTATGATGGGGTCAACTATTACACTACGTAAAAAGCCTATCGGATCAGCGAAGAAATCACGTACACCGTTGCAAAAACCGTCCCATAGCCACTTGCCAAGGTCTGCAGCTAGACTCAGGATACCAGACCCTATGCCGTGCACAGCTGCGATTATTGTTTGGAGTAAAGAGCCTGCAATGCCCCACCAATCAATGTTTTTGATAAAGGTTGCAATGTCGGTGCCTATTTGCCCCCAGTCTACACCCCTTATCGCTGTAAGCAATGTATCAAGGATGCCCTGTGCTGCATCGCTCAGAGTCATGCCAAAGTCAGCCCAATTTATGTTATTAAAAAAGGCGTTTATGCTCTTGGCAATCGTATCTCCCAGCTTGTGCCAGTCAATGTTTTTAACAAAGGTATGCACAGAGCTTATTGCTCCACTTAGACCTTTGCCGAGAGCTGCTTGAAATTTTGGCATATCCACGCTGTACACAAGACCCATTACTCCATCAGCCAGAGCCTTACCGATAGCAGTCCAGTCTGCTGTCGTTACAAATCCATAAAGAGCATCGATATGCGCTTGCAAAAATGCCCCCATTGTATGTCCTAGTTTATCCCAATCAACGCTGTACACAAGACCGTTAAGCCCCTGAGCTAATGCTTTACCTATCCGCTCCCAGTTAATGCCAGTAAACAACAAATACAACGTATTTACGATAGTGTTGATCCCGGCGCCAAACATCCGCCCGATATTTTCCCAATTTATCGTATCTATCAAGCTATTAAAGAGCTCACAAAATCCATCGCAAAACTCTGTGATGGATTTGCCTAAGTTATCCCATGATATCCACTTTGTAAATGACGCTACAGCTTTATTGACCTGCTGACCTATGAGCTTACCAATACCGGCATAGTCACCCTTGGCCCACAGGTCTTTGAGCTGCTTGACCCATTTTTTGATAGGTCCGTCATCGACATCAGTCGGTGTGTAGACCGGCATATCGCTCCCGCCGCCACCGCCGCCGCCAGAGCCGGCAGAATCATCCGCATCATCCAACTTGTTGATCTCGTCAAATCCCATGAGTGACCTACGAGCTTTTTCAGACGCCTTGGCCGCTTTGTCAGCCGAGGAGCCATATGCACCCATTGCATCCTTTGCTGCATAAATACCGGATGTAGCCTGCTTTGTTGCTGACATTGACTTACCAAACAGCGCAGACATAAAAGCCGCTATATAGCCGGTCACAGTGGCCAACGCAGACATAAGCGCATTTAAAGCGGGCATGATTGCCTGAAAGATAGGTGTAAATGCTGTGGCCAAATTAGAGCGTATCTGATTTAAACTGTTTGCAAACGCAGTATTTGTCATAAGGGTAGCCCCAATGTTTTGAGCGAGTGCCATAATACCACGAGAAACCAAAGGGAAGATCAGCGAGAAAATCGTAAACGACTTAATCAGCTGACCTACGCCCATATGAGCGCGCCCCATACCGTTAGAGGCCTTTTTGCCCGCTGATCCTAGACCGAGCAGACGCCCAGCAAAGGATACGGCGCTCCTGCCTGCTGACTTAAGTCCATTGCTAAACTTATGCAGTGCCGAGGACGCTAAGCGCTTTGTAAATTGCGCGATAGCACTGCCTGCTCCCCTTGCAGCACTTCTGACTAATTGTAGTCCTTTCTGCATACCGTTCAGCGCAGCAGATGCAATCTTGCCCTTTAGCCCGCCCATACTGCTAGCCAATTTACTGATGGATGCCGATGTTTGACCAGTTGTCCCGGAGGTCGCCCCCATCTGTCTATCCATAGCGCTAAGAGTGATGTTTGTCCGAGCTGCAGCATCCTGCAACTTAGCGATTTGTATATCAAGCCCCATCACCTGCTTATCAAGAGCACTCTCAGCTTGTGCACTCATGTTAGGCTGATAGGATTCTAACAGTGTTTTTCGCTGTGCTTGTTTCGCAAGGATCTGATTGTCGTACATATCCATCATGTTTTCAAGCTCAGCATATTTCTGGCGGAACATGTCTGTATCAAATTGCGGGTCAAACTTGATTTTAGGCTTGCGTATACTGATTCCCGGCGGTCCCCTCACACTAGGACCCTGTGAGGCAGTTGTGCTTGGCTCTGTGTCGCTCTGAGCCTGTTTGTATGGCATCTGTACACCAGACATTTGCTTGACCATGCCCGCCATCTGCTCGACGAAGGCTTGCATTTCAAGTTTTGTACGATTGAGCGTAGCCTTTACGGATTCATTCATCTTATCCAGACTTGCCACAAGAGATTGCCGCAGATTTTTAAACATGTCCCCGCTCATAGCATCTACCTGCTTACGTATCCGGTCAGCTATCTTACTCGACTCCGCCTGTATGTCCTTGTCGAGGTCTGATTTTATCTCCAGATCCATCTGTATAGACCCTGCACTTGTTGCTCCCACATCATCACCTGCCTTTCTAAAAATAAAAAAAAGAAGCTATTTACTCATGTCCATGAACATCGCATAGACTTCTTTCATAACTTCCTCTTTATTCATGCTCTCGATCATTCTCTGGGTTTGCTTACCTCTCCATTCATCTCGAATACGATGCTGCTCCTCGCTAAAGTGCTCCAGCGTGTCAGCGTCATCCTCTGCTCTAATGGATATAACATTGCCCAAAGGTGTGTCTGGCATGATACCCGCTAAAAGCGTGGTAAACTCAATCCAGTCCATCTTATCGTCATACAGGTCCTTTGTGGGGTACTGCATAGCAAAAGACGACTCTACCAGCTCCCAGTCTTCAAAGATATCATACCAGCGGTCTACTTTTTTTCTTCCGGCGTTTCCCCATCATCAAAAGCTACTTCTGTATCTCCGATAGCCGCCATGATAACAGCCATGATATCGTTTGTAGCTGCCATCGTCATATTGCTCTCATTGATATAATCAAGAGCCTCTTTGCCGAGAGCAATCTGTATGATCTTATCAATCATTTTAATGTCAGATTCAGGGTCGTCTTCCGTCTTTTTCTGCGCTTTCTTGACCTCGGACATAATCAGCAGCACATTAGTTTTAGACGTATTGATAGGATACTTGTGCTCTGCGTCGATTTCAACTACAGGTCTTTCGTTGCGGTTTCTCAGGCGGTCTATAACATCGTATCTACGTCCCATCTTAAGCGCCTCCTTCTGGCGTTGCTGGTGCAGGTGCAAAGGTAGGCTTTCCGTCAAATATGATATCAAGTTCCAACGCGGCAACATTTGTGCTATCACCACCTGGCGCAGCTTTAACATCCAGCACACAATTACCAGTGATGCTAGAGCCATCCGGGAATTCAATAGAATACTTAGTGCTACAATCAAGACCATCCTTCCACAGTACAGTATAGACATAATCGTTCCCCTTATCTCCTACGCTTCTTTTACCTTTCAGGGATACAGTAACTGCTTTGGCAGTTGCCAGGGCTCTACCCCATCCTCCCTGGTCCATCGGGCTCCATTTTTCCACATTGCTTTCAATGGATAGGGAGAATGACTCCATATCCTTAATGGATGCCATATCATCTTCTGAGCTCGCAAGTCCTTTCGTCCCAATACTAAAAACAATGTCAAATACCGGATATACACCGGTCGTTACTTTTGCCATAAATTACTCCTTTCACTCGTATGTGAGCCATGTTTCAATTACATATTCGAATATCCCATTTGTATCAGTCCCCACACTTATGGGTTCGTCGCTCCTCATATCGCATTTAATAACTCGGTAATCACCAATTTTCGGGTGCTGCCCGTAAAAAAGAGCATGTATGCTTTGCGCTACACGCTCAGTTTCATCAGGATTTTTTGACCAGTGCACTACGATAGATATGCCTTTTACAGCTGTAGTAGTGTTTTGTAGGCCGCCTATAGCTAATACGCTGCGGTTGCTCGTTAGATTGCGCACACAGACCGTTTTATCCTTAGACACGTCATAAGTACCTATCTTCCAGACATCCGCTGAGACCTGTGTTTTGAGCCAATCCTTGACGTCTTTTAAAGTCATCATGTGATAACTCCCCCACTTTCTTGCTTTAAAAACTTACAATAGGTATCGATGACCCACTGTTTGCCCTCTTCATCCAGATAGAAGTCCATCCAGTGATCCTGTGCGTTCGGGTTTTTAGTACGCTGAAACGTAGCGTCATCTAAGTTAAAGTACCATCGGCGCGCATATAGTGTGTCAAATACAATACTTGATACTAGCTCTGTATCAATATGCCCATCATCCACAAAACCGCTACGTTCTAGCTCTCCAATGTCTTTTGGTGCTACACCCCGAGATACAATATCTGACAGCATCGCATGTGCCGTGAGCACGAGGGCTCGCTTTTTTGCTTTGTCAAGCTGTGCCATCGCCTCCCGATTGATTTTAACTTTTACGCTTTTAACTCTCATAACAAATCAACCTCCGTGCTGTAGATAACACCCAGTAGCTTTGGCTTTCGCACAGCGTATATCTGCTTGCGCTCCGCACCAATCTGTACAAAGCCCTGGAAAGCTATCTTGCCATCCAGAGCCTGTACATCGCCATGTATGATAAGCATACCGCTGAGAGATATCTGCTTACTGTCTTTGCCGTATACAATCTTTGACTTTTCGTCGTAGATCGCCAATCCATCATAGATAACAGTCTTGATAGGCCCCTGGTCCTCTGTGTCCTGCTCCTGATTTACGATGATGTGTGTCGTAGCCTCATGGCTAGGAAACGGGAAAGGGCTCGCAATTACAACACCAGGCATCTGAGTCCTGTATCCTCTAATAGATTGATTATCTCTTGCGTAGTGCTGATACCGCCGTAGGTTACATTGGCCATCTCAACTTTTGTGCTGCCTGCGCTATAGCCTTTTAGCGGACTATTGATATACGGACCATACTGCTTGATATAATCAGCCTGCAAGCATACAGCACGTTTTATGAGTTCTTGCTGATAAGGCGATAGATTATCATACCCTTTTCCTTTGATGCGACCAAAACAAAGGTGGTCGATGCTGTACTCCGCATCTTTTAAGGCCTTGGGTAGCTCGTCTTGTGATATGAGGGTACCGCTGTAATTAGCGGTGTAGTATTCAGGTGTTGCATACATGCTATTCACCTGCTTTCTTTTGTTCCTTTTCATACTCCTTGATTCTTTTCTTTAACTGTTGGTTTTCTTTTTCCAAAGCAGCATATTCACTGTATGCGATTTTCTTCTTTGGAGAGTATTCCAGCAGTTTTCCATCCTCCCCATAGATATCGTATCCTTCTTCAAGGTATGCATGCTTCTGCTCTTCGGCAATGGTGTACTCTTTATTGTCTTTTAATGCTTTCATGCTTATCCCTCCGCTTCTGCATTGATGATACATCCCTGTTTCAGCAGATCATCCAGCAATGCGAATGTTCCGTTGAAACGTCTGTTCTGATAAAGGTATTTGTCCGCAGTGCGGCTGTCATGACCTGGTGTAAACGCCTTGATATAAGAGTATTTGACGCGGGATACCTGTGCCTCAGGGTCAATCATGATGTAATTGATTTGTTTTCCTGCACTTGCTACCTGGAAGCCTTCTGTGAAGTCAAAAGCAGTCTTTAAGCGGCTTGCCGGCGCAGTCTTAATAGTGCTGATATCATCCAATGAGCGTACACGACGATCAATATTCTTCGCGCCACCAGATACCTCCAAGGTACGCTGGATGCCTTCTGCGTTTTTCAGTTTAGTTTTAAATGCAGGTGTACAGTACATGATAACACGTTCTAAAGGTACTCCTGCTTCTTCCATTGCCTCGATATTTGCGTCAAAATCAGAAAGGATATTCGCGGTTGTGATCGCTGTATTACTGATTTTTGCACCAACACGTTTTGCCTCTGTGTAGAGCTTAGAGAAGGTGTAACAATCTAATTCAGGAATAGCCTGCGTCTTCTCAAAACGTGATTGAATGTTTGCTAAGGAAACAATCTGATTCGTTTCGTCAACATCCATAGGGTCAATCGCGAATTCGATATCGCGATCATGGTCTAATGTCTTTGTTTCAAAGTCGTTACCATAAGAACCTGTGTTAAATGATAACGTCTTACGATTGTGATCTTTATAACCGGATACTGTGATTTTTGGTAATCGGATATCTTTTGTATTGATAATCTGAATGTCCTGATTTGTATTATACAACTCATTAGACATTAGCAAGTGCCCGTACATTTCAATGATACGTGGCCAAAATTGCGTTACATAATTTAATTCTGCCATTTATATAGCCCTCCTATTTTTTCTTAACTCCGAAAATATTGTCAAGTTGATCATCGACACCATTTCCGCCTGCAGTGCCTTGATTCCCTCCACCAATCTGCTGGAATCCTCCTGCTTGTGTTGTGGACTTGAAATCAGGGAATGCCTTTAAAACTGTTTCAATGGCCGTTTTGATGTTGTCATCGTTCAGCGTACCATCTTCTTTTGTTGCGTTTGCACGGTCTACAAGCTTACTTAAAAATGGTACTTTTTCAGCCTGCACTCCTAGCGTCCCTGCTAATTCTGCAACTTTCGCATCAATCTGTGAGTTCAGGATTTGTGCTTTCAGTTGTGCATTTTCCTGCTGCATAGCCTGGATACGTTGTGCTTCTTCCTGCTGTTTAGTTGCCTGCGCCTGCTTATATTGATTCATTGCTTCACTGGCCTGTTCTGGTGTCAATCCCTGCTGCTTAAAATATCCTTGTAGCACCTTGTCTTCTGTTCCAGCTGAACGTTTTGAAACAACTTCCGCGAGCTTGTCGTAATCAATCTGTTGAGTAGCGGTTCCTTGTGCTCCTGCTTGTGCACCAGCATTGTCACCTTCTCCGCTGCTTCCATCTTCTGCAAAAAGCTGAATATTCAACGGATATCTTAGGTAATTTCTCATTTTTAATTTCCTCCTGTTTATTCGGGTGTGCTCCCCTATCCTTTCGGACATGCACCTTTTAAAGCCTTGTCATGGTTGGGCATAAAAAAGCGAACTATTTACGTCCGCCTTTACCTTTCTTTTTACAAGACATGTTAATCACCTCCTTAACTCTATACCGTCCTTTATTTCAATTGCTTACCAAAATACGGTAGTTTGCGCTTGGGTGGGTCTTTCACGTGCCTTACCTCTCTTTCCGTTCTTCCGCAAAAAATGCAGGTACGCTTTATTTTCAACGTCCTGTACATCAATCTTTTATCACAATACTGGTCTTCTACCATCTCACAATAGCTATGTCTGCACATGACTTTTACCAGCTTCTTTTATTTTCTTGTGATAGTGTGCTTGCATGCGGTATAAATCATCACTTTCATCATCATGTGTTTTATAATACTCATCGATCTTATAATCAAGTTCCTGCATGATCTTTTGTTGCTTCTTATTTGCCTTTTCCACGATTTCCCTCCACTAAAAAAGCACCCAATTTATGAGTGCTTAATAACTACTTGATTTTCCATCCATCAACTGGATTGTAAGTTCTGTCACTTAACTCTACCCTGAAAGACGTTCTCAATGCTTCTTCACATTCCTTTTGATACATTTCAAATATTTTTTTCTGTTCTAATGTAGCTGAATCGTTTATTTTCTCGCCGACAAAATTACCATTATTGTCATACACGTCTTCAATCAGATCAATAATTTCTAAAGGTGGTGCAAAAAGCATTTCACTTCAACCTCTCTTTCAGCAGTTCCATAAAGATAAATTTTGCTTCTGTATCTGAATAATCAGAGAACGCTTCTGCAAAAAATTCCCCATTATTAGTCATGGATTTGGTTTTGGCATATGAGCTAAAATATCTCGCAACATTTTCATCTGTATCAGTAACACCCAATCTTTCTAATGTTTCGGCCCTTAATTCTGTTGCAAAATCATTTCTTTCCAAGTCGTTTATGAGTTTTTGCAATGGTTCATCACTGTATGGCTTACCGTATTCAAGATGATTCTTTCGCACATAATAATCATAATTGAGAACATGCCCCATTTCATGCTTTATTATCCCTTCAATGCCTGGCTTCTTAGTCCATTTGTACTGTCCGTACATTTTTTCAGTCAATGATTTAGCATTTTCAGGAGTAAGGTTTTTATTGATGCCTAAAGACAAACTAATTCCTTTGTTCTGAATGTCTATTTCTGCTTTAGCCGTTCCATCCTCTATGAGGTGTACGTTTTTTATGATTCCTTGCAAGCTTGGATATTCTTTATAAATCTTAGCCAGCGCCTTATCCACTTCCAGTATAGTACGTTCATCAATTTCTTTCAACGTCGAATCATCGAAGTTTTCAAGTGTTGAGGATAGAGTATGTTTATTCCCATGCACTTTCTCCTTCCGCTGATTTCTTTTAAACTCAGAATGCGCCTCCAGAAAGTCTCCAAGGTTCTTCTGAGCCTGCCTCAGATTAGCCTTTGCCTCTTTCTGGTCTTCATCCTCCACAGTTCCAGCAAGTATCCTTTTACGCGTTCTTATCTCACGTTCCAATTTACGCTGGTGCTGCTCATTGTTGTAATTTTCTAGGGCTATTTTTTGGTCTTGCGGTTTTGGTAGCCTTGTCACGCCCTCAAAGTACGTAGCAAGCGTGTGCCTGCAATTTGGGTGCAGAAGTCCTGCCTTAATAGCATCGGACAGCAGCTTATACTTCTCTTTGTATTTTGCAATGTATTCATCATTGGGATGGCTAAAAACATCATCAATGAGTATTTGTCCCTGCCAAGGCAAACAAAGCTTACAGGCGTTCGCATGGGCTGATACAAAGACCAGATGCACACCTAACTCGTCACGCTTGCTGCCCTCACCGAGTAATGTTGCTCTATGGCTCGCTGTGCGCAATGCCATTTCCGCATAGTCTGCAATATTCACGTATCTTATAATCTCGCCGTTTTTATCTTTATAGGCTATACAGTTAACGCCCTTGGCAAGAAAATTCTCTGTAGCCTTATCGATTGCCTTACCAAGTGATATAGCCCCGCTGGACAGCTGAAACTCAGTCTTAAAGATTGTTTGACGGTACACGTCATCCATCTTGCGATATACAGCTTGTTGCACATCCTCAAAGTCATTTTTTGTTGATTTGATCAGTGCGTCAAGCTTTTTCTTGTTCATGCTGAAAAACTGTTTTTCCTGTGGAGGTTCTTCGCCAGGCAGAGCAGTGCTGACTCCATCCTGCGGCAGTTTAATATCAGCTTTACGCTCTCCTACGCTAAAGTGATTACGTAAGACCTGCTCAATCGCTGCGCTGATTCGCTTTTTAAACCTGTATATGACGCTGGTTGTCTCCTTGCGGTACTCCTGCAAGTTACGCAGTTTAGCCTTTTGCCACATTTCCCAGCTAAATCCGTGCGCCTGTTCTTCAACTTTATGATTGATAAAGTTACGGCGCAGTGATGCCACGAGCTCCATCTCCATTTCCTTGAAGATATCCCTCAGTGCATATGGGTCTTTCACTTTCTTTGCCATTATTCACCTTCATAATCTTCTGGTGTAGGTATCGTACCGCCTAAATCATCAAACTCTGATATAACAGGCTCTTGAGTTTCCATGACGCCATTTTCAATACGTAGCCGCTTTATTTCTTCTGCTTTCCATTCCTCATCTTTACTATCACCATACATTTCATCAACCGATGCCTCAACTGACATAATGACTTTGCCTGGTCTTGCTTTAGCAACAGTTTCCACAGTCGCTTCAAACGATGGACTTGCATATTCCCCGAAATTAACTGTAACATCGACATCGTTACCACTCGAATTTTTTGTGTAAGTATCAAAAGCCTTGATAACGCAGTTTATTACCTCAGGAAGTGTTTTTTGTATCGCTTCAATGATGATATTTCTTGTATACAACGTGGTTTTTTCTTTTTCTCTCTGTGCTTCCGCATTATCCATCTTTTTTGTATCAATACCTAATGTAGATGGTGATATAACTCCCTGCAGACAAAGGTCTAGGAAAGAAATATAAGATTGTAGATAATTCTCAGAAGGGATGACAGGTTGCGTGACATTGATTTGATTTTCACCTTTTTCCTTCATGTTGCCTTCTATCATCAGGAATCTATCATCATATTGATTGAATTGTAGCATCTGCCCTGTTTCTGGATCACGAGGAATAAGCGCCTCCGGAATATATTGCTTTGTCCTGGCGGCTCTTACAGCATCTACCCACTGGCTGATAATCTCATCCAGCCCGTCAAAGGATGATGTTTTCTTATCAAAAATACTTTCTCCGCGATTCTCCCACTTTGTGCTATCCTTAATCTTGAACGGTACAGCCATTGCAAATCGACCGTAGACTTCATTTTCACCTTTTTCATCCGGCAATTTATAGCCAGCGAAGGCAACATCAATAATGTTAGCTGTTTGAGGGATAGTTGATAATGGCAAAGGATCATCCATGCCCCATTCTGTTAAAACATTTTTGATGTACCCCTTGCCGTAGTGCTCGTAATGAACATAACGCTTGTGTGCGTGCTTATATTCAGTCTTGAATACACATTCCGCAAAACGGCCACGTTCATAGACGATTTCCACCTTATCCCCAGGAACAAACTCTATAATTGGATATTGTGTAAGCTTCTTATCAAATGAGATTTTAAAAGCGCCGTCACCAATGAACAGCGCTTCTTTAATTGCCTTACGTAAAACCTCATTGAAATTGTTATCTTTGCTGATGTTATCCCAATCTATTTGCCGCGCCTCGACCTCGATGCCATTTAAATCGCGTATTACGATATCAGTAAGGACCTGCACCATCAACGAAGGAAGACCTGAATGAATCTTGCGTATCTTTATACGGGGGCTCGCTGCCCAGAAGTATGAATTGTCGCGCTCTAGTTGTTTGTAAAACTCATCAAGTTCTTCTGGATCGCCTCGCATCCATATACGATTTTTTATCGCATTAGACTCAAAGTTAAATGTTTCATTCAGATAATAAATGTTTTTCTGCGCAGGTGTGATATCGAGCCATGCTCTTATCACGTTCTTTGCTTTATTAAATAGTTTCATTGCCCACCTCCTATGGATCGGATGTCTTGATATACTGCACAAATGGCAGCCATCCATACTGACCAGCATTGATTGTATGGTCATTTCTATCTTCTGGCTCGTATTTGTCTTCCTGCCAACTGTAAACCTCCAGCTCTCTGATGTGATGTATGCAGTCATCAACAACTAGATAATCGCCATGAAATATCCATCCCTGCTGCATATGGATACGGTCAATGATGGTTGTTTCCTTCCATGCATCATCAAATGTATAAATACATGGGTGTGTCCTCTTGTATTTATATAGCTCCGTCAGTGTTGCCTGATCAGCGCAGTCAATAAATGCATGTTTAGCGAAGCCCCACGCCTTTCTATTTCGCTCTAAAAAATCCATTAACCTATTAACAACATCACTTGGTGCGAGTGGTGTATTTAGATCCGCATTGTTGTATACTTCCTCATTCAGTATAATGACCTTGCCGCATGTTGTAATGCCAATAAACAATAAAGCAATGGTATCCGGACTATTTGCTGAGTACGATGTATCAACGCCAACAGTAAAATACCGATACGTATATTTCTTCGCATCGGCTTTTGATATGACATTTTTACTTCTACTGAAATTCGGAAATACAAGCCCTGTGGCTCTGCCACGCAGTCCCAATATTTTATTCTTGTACATTTTCGTACCAGGTGCCACTGCCTTTTTCTTGCGCTCTATGGCTTCCTGCGTAAGCGCTGCATTGTCATTAAAGTTGAAATACCAATGTATCCAGCCTTTCTCTGCTGGCTGATTCAGCATATCAAGCAGTTCTTCCGGATAATCCTTCCGGTATCTTTTTAAGGGTCTTGAACGGTTGAGAAACTCATCATATACAGGCAACGATGGATCATCTGGATTGGATGTTGTCATCATATACTCGCATCTATGGCTAATCTCTCGTAAGAACTCCATATCAGCAATGTTGACCTCATCGATGTACACACAGCCAACCTGTCCACCAAGGACCTTCTGCCAGCGCTTTTTATTGTCATAACCGCAGATATATACTATCTTTATGCCTTTGTTGGTCTTGTACTCAATGTGTGGTAATCGTATCTTACCTCGTCCAGATGGGTAGTACTCTGCAATTTTAGCAAACTGATCAAGTAGCATTCGCTCACCATTGATAACATTCTTTTCAACTGTCCCAAGGTCTGCACCAGCAATTACGTGAAATCGTATATCGGATGCAGCAACTTTACACATGAATTTGAAGATACCTACCGTTGTTTTACCGCATGCGGTTACGCCCTCCAAATACTCACGTTCTGTATCAACGCATAAGAAGTCTTTGAACTTAGGAGAAAGCAACAGCATAGGTTGTGTCATACATCATCATCCTTTAAAGGTTGCATTTGTTCTACAATACCTGTAATAGCATCCATTGCACATTGAGTACTATCATCTGGTGCGTTCTCGTTATCTGCTTTCAGCTTATCCGTCTGTGCTCTTAACTGCTCAATCTGCGCTTTCTGAATCTCACTGGCAGTGTCCCAGTTCTTATGCAGCAGCTCATTGTATTGCTTAATCATAGAACGTAATTCAGACATTGCTCTACTTTGCGCTCGTAAAAATGTTTCCTGTTTATCATTTGCATATCTTACGATATATGGTTCGTCGCTAGTACTTGTATCGTTATCACATTCATTTTTCACCCACATAATCTTTTGTGATCTCATGATGGCGGCATATTGCAATTGTATTTGATGCCATAAAACATCAATTTCGTCTTTTGGCATTTCCCCTATGATTTCCATCACCTCTTGCGGCAACCATTTTGATGATAGACCGTGCTTACATGCGTTTTGATTTTTTGGAGGCGCCCCTCCGGCATTTCCTACTGCATTTTTATTGTCAGGGGGTGCACCCTTTTTCTTTTTAAGGGGTGCATTGATGGGTGCACCTTTTTTCATATTCCAATGCCTGCGTTTCCATGACTTAATTGTATCAATGGATTTACCATATTTATCAGCTATATCTTTCATTTTCATGCCATTGCAGCGATCCTCATATGCTAATTCCCATTCTTCTTTCAAGTCATATCACCACCTCCATTTGAGTTGTTTTGGAAATTAAGTTTATAATCGTTATAATTCCACTTCAGTTGACTTTATTTCATCGATATAGCGTGATTCAATTACATTTTTATTTGTCACGCTTTCGTATGCTGCCATAATCTTTGGCATCTGTATAGCCATCCAGTCAATCATTTCTTCGTTAACGGCCCATGCCTCATGTGCAGTGCTGCTCTGGTCCATACCGGATTCAAATAAAAAGGCATGTATCAGCTCGTGTCTTAATACATGCCTCTGCATTTCTTTTAGATTGTCTGTTTTATATTCCGCCGGAATGTCTTCTTGCTCACTTATGCGGATTTCTTTAGTATAGAAATCTGTTTCTCCTCCTCTACCATCAAGGGAAGGAACATATTTGATTC
>OBXC01000668.1_pt1 | contig 23470 bp, 19 predicted proteins | sample 1538111 | NCBI WGS metagenome assembly OBXC01 (sample SAMEA2580137, study PRJEB22360) | human gut metagenome | biome: human gut; feature: human-associated habitat; material: faeces | place: Denmark | collected 2008/2010
TTGCTTTCTTGATAAAGCGCCGCGTAATAATAGGTGGTTCCAGCCTCATTGAGCTGCTGGTAGTCGTGATTGTAAAGTCCTCCCCCCAGCTTCCAGCTCAGGCCGTCTTGAGTCCACTCCACCTCAAGCAGCTCTCCATCGCTGGTGCTGAAATTAACCGCCTGCGTGTTCCCCCTCAGAAAGACAGCGTGGCGTGAACCGCAGCTTACCCAAAGCGCCTTGGCTGGAATCCCCAGTGTAAGTGCGGTAGGCTCGGACGGGCCGCAAGTTCCCGTACCCACATAAGAGCCGAACAGAAGGCTGCAATCTCCCCGTCCGGCGAGGCCCGCGTCAATTTTCTGAAAATCCTCGTTGAAGTCTCTCCGTAAAAAGCTGTCCTCCGGTTCCCACTGGTGCAGGTGATAGTGCGCTGTATAGTTTGCCATCTATATTACCCCCTCCGCAGGCAAGGCCACCCCCGCGTCCGGTAGACAGCCGGACGCGGGGTTCCTTTCCCGCAGGGGCCGCGTTTTCCAGTACAGCAAAGGCACTGCCCGCCCCCCCCCTGCGGGAGGAATGAAAATGGCAGCTTATACGGAACACTATCACCTGCACCAGTGGGAGCCGGAGGACAATTTCCTGCGCACGGATTTCAACGAGGATTTCCGTGTGCTGGATAAAGCACTGGCCTTAAAGCCTGAGATTCTAAGTGGAAGCTATACAGGGGATGACGCCCGAAGTCGGGATATTTCGCTGGGGGTATCGCCCCGGGCAGTCCTTGTGGTAAGGCAGGACGGCGCAATGCAGTCCGACATGTATACCTATGGCGGACTGGCGCTGCAAGGAGCACCAGTCACCATGCGGGATGGAAACCTGGTGGAGATCACCAGCAGCGGAATACGGGTGGCCCGCGGCGACCTGATAGAGGGCAGATTCTACGCGGACGCAAACCAATCCGGAATGAGCTACTACTATATAGCCTTCCACTAACAAAAAGAGCCGCCCCCAATCGGGGGCGGCTCTTTCAATCACTCGCTAACAGAACTCAGAAAGCTTATTAATTCTTCAGCCAGCCAGTGATGGTCGTGCTGGTGCCGCTCTCCTGGAAAGTAGTCCAGGTGTAGTTGTTACCCTTAGTAGCAGTCTCGGGAGTGGCATTAGTCTTATCATCATAGAAGTTGTTACCAGACACGTTGGTAACAGTACCATTAATGGTAAGCTTTACACCGTCGGTGCCAATGATCTTAGCGGAGCCAGTCAGATTCAGCGCATCCTGACCGCCGATCGTGACATCCTTGTTAACCTTCACAACAGCGTCAGAAGACTCGGCCTTCATACCACTGCCGTTAGCAGTCAGGGTCAAGGTGCCTTCCTCGATAGTCATAGCGTCACCAATCAGAGTGCCGTTGGGCACGACCAGGGTGCTGCCGGACACAGCCTTCACAACCAGCTTATCAGCGGTAATGCTGGTATCCTCAACCTTCAGGGTAGCCCCCTTAGCGATCTCAACAGTCAGCGCATTGCTGGCGCTAGTATCGCTCACGGTCAGGGTAGCACCAGCGGGAACCCTCACGGAAGCAGTGCCGGTGATAGCGTTAGCGTTCAGGGTAACATCAGTGTACTTGTTCAGAGCATCCTGGATGGCAGTCTGGTCCACAGCGCCAGACAGGTCGGAGGAGCTGTCAACCGCGGGGATGTTGCCGTAGGTGTCAACCACCAGCAGCTTCACCTCGTCGCCGGCGCCCATCACATAGTAGGCGTTGGCCTGGTAAACACCGGACTTATCAGTCTCGATGGCGATGGTGGGCACCGCGCCCTCAACGCCGGCCTTGTCATCGCTGTTGATGCCGATGATAACGGTATCTTTGGTGATCTCAGCGTTGACATTGCTGCCCTTGTCGCTCAGAGAAGCGTCGGTGAAGCGGATATCGCCGTTCTTCTCGTTATAGGCAATGATGGCGGTACGCAGCAGGTTGTCGACCTCGGTGACAGTGTAGCTGCCGTCCTTGTTCTCCTCGTAGGTGAAGATGTCGCCCTTGGACAGGGAAACCTTCTCGTCGGTCATGATGTCCTTGTGCTCGGTGGCGCCATCCCAGAAGGTGAAGGAAGACACGGTCTCGCCGTCCTTGTTCTTGGTGGTGGACACGGCGCTGGTCACATAGCCGTAGTTGCTGGTGATGGAGTTAACCTTCGCGTTCAGCTCTACGTAAGCCAGGACAATGCTGTTGTAACCGGTGGAGTTGTCCTTGTTAGCGTAAGCAGTGATATTCTTGTCCACCACAGAGGTAGTGCTGTACTTGGCAAAGTCGGAACCGGCCATAGTAGAGAACTTGCCCGCGCTATCCTTCACAAAGATCACGGCGTCGTCCGCGATGCTCTCGCCGCCAATCTTGCCCTTGCCAGAGTTGTTGACATACTTGCCAGTCACAATCTTGTCGAAGCCGGCCTTGTCGGCGCTGTCGGTCACGGCCTCGGTCAGGACGTACTCGCCCTTCTTGACCTCGTAGGTCACCAGGCCCATAGTATCGGTGTACTTCTTGTCGGTGGTAACCACCTTGGTGGTGCCGTCGGCGAAGAGCAGCTTGGCCTGGGGGCCGTTGATATCGGTGTCAGTCTTCACGACCACGGCGTAATCCTGCAGCTCGTGGCTGGAGGTGACAACCTCGGACTTCACGATGTAGCCGTTGAGCACAGCGGCCTTCACGGTGCTGTCCAGAGCCAGATCCTTGTCGGGAGTGGTGGTAACATAGTTGTACCAGGTACCGTCAATGCGGACGGAGTCGCTCTTGGTGGCCTCGATCTTGCCCTCGACCGTCTCAGCCAGGACATAAGTATCGGTGTCATCCACGGTGTTGGCGGCGTCGCTCTTGATGACATAGTCGTTCTTGGCCATATCGTCGTAAGCGTTCACGTCCTCAAACTTGATGTTGGTTCCAGCCACGTCGGTGTTGAAGGACTTCTCGCCCACGTAGGTCACCTTGGCGGCGGTGAAGGGGACGTAAACGACGGTGTCGATCTTGCCGTTGTCGTCATTGTCGTAAGCCTTCACAGCGGCGGCCTTGTTGCCGCCCACATTCAGGCCGTCAATCAGCTTACCGGTGTAGAGAGCGGTGGTGGTCACATTGCTGTCCACCTTGTAGGTGGTGCCGTCAATCTTGACCTCATTATTGCTGAGAGTACCAACCTTACCAGCAGTGCTCTCCACGATCAGGGAGCTGTCGGTGGAGGCATAGACGCCGTACACATTCTCGCTGTCCTTATACAGAACCTCGACCTTCTGGCCGATCAGGTTGCTGTAGTCACCCTCGACCTTGGTGTACTGGCCCTTGGTGGTGATGCCATTCATGTACAGGGTGTAAGTGCCCTTGCTGTCCTTCTCCACGTCGGTCAGCACAGCGTCGCCGTCGGTGATCAGGGACAGGTACTTGTGGCCCATGGTCTCGTCGGCGTACTTGGTCACGGTGTTCTCGCCGTAAACATTCTGGGTCTTCTGCTCCAGAGCGTACTTGACTTTGCTGAGCTCAGCGCCAGCGACCTCTTTCACGGTCTCGTCAGCGTCGCTGCGGCTGTTGTACACGGAGCCGCTCAGGGCATCAACAGCAGCCTTGATCCCAGAATCAGTGCAGTTGTTCTCCTTGATCGTGAGCACCCACACGCGCTCGGTGCCGGTCACGACGGACTCGGTGCCGGTGTAGCTGTACTGGCTGGTGGTGTAGTTGCCAGCGGCGTTCAGCTCAACCATGTTGGCGTCCAGAGCATTGTAGATCATCTGGGCGGCATTGTCACGGGTCAGCAGGGTGTTGGCGTTCAGATTGGACAGGTTCTTGTAAAGACCGTTCTGGTTGGCCAGCACGTTGGTGTTGATGGCCCAGTCGTTGCCCACCAGGCCGGACTTCTCGGCGTTGTAGCCCAGCACGCCCAGCAGCATCTTGGCGGCCTCGGTGGCGCTCACGGTGCCGGTAGGATCAAACTTGTTGTTGCCGCGGCCAGCGATGATGCCGTTGGCGGCGCAGTACTCAATGTAGGACTCTGCCCAATGGCCCTTGATGTCGGTAAAGGTGGGGGTGTCCTTGACGCCCAGCACGGGATCCACACCGCCGTTGATGGCGACGCAGAGCATCTTGGCCATCTCGGCACGGGTCACGGTGCCGGTGGGGTCAAAGTAGCTGCCGTCTTCCTTACCATTGATGATGCCCAGGGCAGTCATGGTAGAAACGGCGTCCTTGTTTACGATCTCATCCGCATCGGTGAAATCGCTCGCGTTCACCGCGCTGGCGCCGACACTCATCATGCCCACGAGCATGACGGAGGCCAGAGCCAGGCTGAGAGTCCGCTTGAGGTTTCTCATGTTTGGAATTCCTCCTTCTAAATTTTGAGCTTTCGGGGCATCCTACTCACGACTGCGCGTTTCAGTCAAGTATAACGCCCCTTACAGGGGAGGAAACAATGCAGTTTTCGGGGGATAGGGATATAAAAGGCGGGGAAACAGAATCAAAAGGTTACTATGGTAGACGTCTGGTAGACAATGCGGGAGCGGGAAAAGTGAAAACGCCTTGGAACCCAAAGGACTCCAAGGCATTTCTGGTAGACTTTTGGTAGAACGGTTTTTAAAACACGGCTGAGATATGTCAATCGTCTTGATCTGCAAAAAATGGTGCGGTTTACTTGTGATATATATTTGAATGCGATATACTTTAGAAAAGTAGTAAAAAAAGGAGGTATCACTATGCCCAAAACCCCGTGGGCCGACCGCTATCGGGCAGCTCCCACCAATAAGAGCAACGTTATGCGGACGATCATTCTGGAGGGCCCCATCAGCCGTGCTGCGCTTGCAAAACGGGTTGGGCTGAGCCTTCCCTCCGTCATGACCATCACGGAAAACCTGATTAACCGCGGTCTGGTGAGAGCTGTGGGAAAGGGGAAGAGCAGCGGCGGAAAACCGCCGGAATTGTTAAGCGTGGTGCCCGAAAGCGAATATTATATGGGGGTGGATATTGGCCGTGGGACCATACGGCTGGTGCTGATGAATTTGGCGCAGAAGGTAGTATACGGAACCATGGTGGAAACGGGGGAGGTCCAGCCTGTTGAAGCATTTGTGGACCGGTTGTGCGAGCGGATTCAGAGCAGTCTGCTGGAATCCGGAGTTGCACTGGATCGGTTGGCCGGAGTGGGGGTGGCGATGCCCGGCCTCATCGAGCGGGATACCGGGCATATTCTCTTCTCCCCGGACTTTGGCTGGAGCGATATTCCGCTTCAGAGCTGGCTCCAGAGCCGACTGTCCTACCCCGTGTTGGTCGAAAACGCCAATCGGGCACTGGCACTGGCGGAGAGTGGCTGGCGCGGCGATGGCGGAGAGAGCGGCACCCATACCGTTTTATGTGTCAACATTGGACACGGTATCGGTGCAGCTCTGATGCAGAATAATCAGCTCTACTACGGCAGCAGCGGCACCAGCGGTGAGCTGGGACACATCACCGTCTGCAAAGACGGTCCGCTCTGCGCCTGTGGAAACTCCGGCTGCCTGGAGGCGGTAGCTTCCGGTGAGGCCATTGCCCTGCAGGCCAGAGACGCCGTTTGCAGTGGTCTCCCTACCAGCCTGCGGGAGCGGTGCGGCGGCGCATCGGAGCGGATTGACGCCAAGCTGGTCTTTGAGGCGGCGGCCAAGGGAGATGCGGTAGCCCTCTCGATTGTGGACAAGGCTACTGACTATATCGGAATCGGACTGGCCATGGCGATCAATATCCTGGATCCGGACTGTATCGTTTTGTGCGGAGGCCTGACAAGAAACGGTCCGCTGTTTTTCGACCGGGTAGCCCATAGTATGCAAATGCGGCAGATGCGGCAGGCGGGACGCCATGTGACGCTCCGTTTGGGAACCCGCGGCGACTATGGAACGGCCATTGGGGCGGCCCATATTATCTCTTACAACGGCTGGCGGGTGCCAAGACTTGAGCATTACTATTGATTCCGGCGGATCAGACCAGGGGCGGCATTTTTGCTAAAATGCCGCCCCTGATTTTATGCTATATTCAAAAACCTTTCGGTATAATATACAAAAGGTTTTCAGATGCATCATTCGAAACGCCAAAAATAGAAAAGAGGGATTGACATTTCTTATGCATAGCGCTACAATTGCCTCGTTAAGTTAGTTAACTTAACTTAGTATAAAAGGATAAGAGCGTTGGGGGTATTTTAAAGGGGAATGGGCAGAGGAAAAGGAGTTTTCACGTGCGTGTTGATAAATTCACTTTAGCTTTGATGAACCGGAGGCTGGTGCTGAAAACAATCTGGGAGAGAGGCGCTATCAACAAGGCTGAGATCGCACGCCGGACGGGGCTGAGCCTGCCGACCGCAATCAAGATCACAGATGAGTTGTTGGACAACCGTATTGTACGCTCCTGTGGGAGGCAGGAGGGCGCGTCCGGAAAGCGCCCCGAAATGTATGAGTTTGCTGGGGACTGCTATTACAGCGTCGGGATCGACTTTGCTCCAACCGTGCTGAGGGCGCTTGTGATGGATCTCAATGGAATGCCTGTTGCAAAGGCAAATCGTCCCATTCCGGTACCGGAAGATGCCGACGCGGTCATTCAGACCGCCGCAGAGCTGATTGACCAGCTATTGCGCGAGAGCGGTATCCCGCTCCACCGGGTCCTGGGCGTTGGGGTGGGTGTGCCGGGGATTCTGGACCTGGACCAGGGAAGGGTACTCTTTTCCCCTAATTTTCATTGGGAGGATGTAGCGCTTTTGGAGCCGCTGGGGCGGCTGCTTTTACAACGGACCAGTATCCGCTGGCCTATGCGGCTGGAGAACTCCAACCGGGCTATGGCGCTGGGGGAGCAATTCTTTGGTTCAGGTGTGGGGTATCACTATTTTATCTGCATCAACCTTGGCTATGGCATCGGCGCAGCGGCCATTGAAAACGGAGAGCTGTGCGTCGGTGCCTCTGGGACATCAGGGGAGCTGGGCCACATCACGGTGGAGAAGGATGGGCCGCTGTGTACCTGCGGCAACAACGGCTGCCTGGAGGCGGTAGCCTCCGGGCGAGCGATCGCCCAGCAGGCCCGTAACCTGATTTCCAGCGGAGTCAAAACCCGTATTCTGGAGTTGGCAGGCGGCAATATTGAGCGGGTGGAGGCCAAGACTGTGTTCGCTGCCGCCCGGGAGCAGGATGTGGCCGCACTGGACTTGGTTCGGAGGGCGGGAGAATACATCGGCATCGGCATTGCCAGCTACATAAATCTGCTGGATCCCGAGAAGATCGTACTGGCCGGCGGAATGTCAAATGAGTCGCTTTTAATCGAACAGATCCAAAAAGTGGTCAAGATCCGCCGGATGCGCTTTGCCGGGCGCAGGGTCAAGCTGCGGGTGTCCAATCTGGGTGAGTATGGGACGGCAATCGGCGCGGCGGCCATTCAGTTGAAGACCCTGCTGAGGCAGGGGGGCTTATCGCTGACAAAAGAACAGGAGGAGGCTGTATGAGCGAGTATCGGTTGGAGGTACGGGGTGTGACAAAGGTCTTTCCCGGAACCCGGGCGCTGGATCAGGTACAGCTCCAGGTGCGGCCTGGCGAGGTTCACGCGCTGTGCGGTGAGAATGGTGCCGGGAAATCTACCCTCATGAACATCATCGGCGGCGTGTTTCCGCCCACGGAGGGCGAGATCTTGTTTGAAGGCGCGCCTATTGCCCCCAGGAGTCCCAAAGAAGCCCAGGATATCGGCATAGGCTTTGTTCATCAGGAATTGAGCCTGTGCCCCCACCTGACGGCGGCGGAGAATATCTTCATCGGGCGTCTGCCCCACAAGGGGGGAATGATTGATTTCAAACGCCTCTGGGCGGATGCCGACATGGTTCTGAAGCAGTTCAACGCCAATTTTCCCAGCAGCGCGCTGGTCAGTGAGCTGACTGTCTCTGAACAACAGATCATTGAGATTGCGAAGTCGGTTTCACTCAACTGCAAGCTGCTGATTCTGGATGAACCAACCTCCTCCCTCACGGAAAAGGAGACTGCCCGGCTCTTTGATTTGGTAAAGGAATTGAGCGGTAGGGGAATCAGCATTCTCTACATCTCCCACCGCATGGCGGAAATCTTTGAAATCTGCGACCGGGTCACTGTGTTCAAGGATGGTACCTATGTCACTACCATGGACACCGGAGATATCTGTGCAGACGATATCATCCGCGCTATGGTGGGCCGTGAGCTGGGAAATCTCTACCCAACCAAGAGCAGCTGTATCGCAGCGGACGATCCGGTTCTGGAGGTCAACGGCCTCACCGGCAGTATCTTCCGCGAAGTCAGTTTTGCCCTGCGGCGGGGGGAGATCCTGGGTTTTGCCGGGCTGGTGGGCGCGGGACGGAGCGAGGTTATGCGCGGTCTGTGCGCCATTGATCCCATCCGTTCCGGCCAGGTAGTGCTCAACGGCAGGCCCTGTGCCTTCCACACCTACCGTGACGCTGTGGATGCAGGCATCTGTTACTTGACCGAGGACCGCAAAACCCAGGGCCTGTTTCTGGAGATGAGTATCAAAAACAATATGTCCAGCGCCAACATGAAGGGAGTCTCCCATGGCATTTGGCTGGACGACAAGCTGGAGCGAAGCTTGGCCAACCGATTTGTAGAGCAACTGGCCATCAAAATTCCGGGCATTGAATACCCCATCAGCAGCCTGTCCGGCGGCAATCAGCAGAAGTGCCTGATCGGGAAGTGGCTTTCTCTGGCCCCAAAGGTCGTCATCATGGATGAGCCCACCCGCGGCATTGACGTGGGTGCAAAGCGGGAGATCCACGCGCTTCTGCGTCAACTGGCAGAGAGCGGCGTCGGTGTGATTGTGGTATCCAGTGAGCTGCCTGAGGTCATCGGCGTGTCCGACCGGGTGGCAGTCATGCACGAAGGGTGCTTGGCGGGCTTCCTCGAAGGCGAAGAGGTGACGGAAGAGAATATCATGAAGCTTGCCTCCGGCGAGCAGCTTGCGGAAAAGGAGTTGCGGCAATGAAACAGAAGAGCGAGATAAAGCGGACGGGACCGGAGCTTTTGAAGCGGTTGCTCCGGCAGCGCGAGATGAGCGTATTTCTCATTATTTTGCTTGTGGTGGCCATCGTGGCCATCGTCAATCCAAAGTTCATCCAGCCCTCCAACATGAAGAGCATCGCCCTGAGTGTGGCCACCGACGGCCTGCTCTCCATCGGACTGACCCTGGCTCTGATTCTGGGAGGCATTGAACTGAGCGTGGGCGGCGTGGCCGCCATGACGTGCGTCATTGCCGGCCAGATGGCTTTGATGGGGGTCAACATCTGGGTGGCCTGCCTGGCTGCTCTGGCTGCGGGAGCCGTATGCGGACTGTTCAACGGCTTTATGGTCAGCAAGGTGGGACTGCCGCCTTTCATCGTCACCCTGTCCATGATGAACCTCTCCCGCGGTGTGGCCTACATTATCACCACAGGCTCCCCCCTGTCGGTGTCCGGCTATCTGCCGGACAGCTTCCGCTTTCTGGCCACCGGCGATGTATTCGGCATCCCCGTGCTGTTCCTGATCTTCCTGCTGGTCACCGTGGTGGCCCTTATCTTTACCAAGAAGTCCAATGCCTGCCGTAACATCTACTATGTGGGCAGCAATGAAAATGCCGCCAAGCTCTCCGGTATCAATGTAGACCGGGTCAAGATCTTCGTCTATGTGGTCATCGCCTTGCTCTCAGCACTGGCCGGTATCCTTTCTCTCGCACGCTTCAATGTTGCCACCCCTGAGCTGTCCAAGGGCGCGGAAACCACCGCTATCTCTGCCGCGGTCATCGGCGGCACCTCCATGACCGGCGGCCTGGGCGGTATCCTGGGCACATTTCTCGGCATTTTCCTGCTGAAGATTGTGGACTCTGCCCTGGTTATGATGAATGTGTCCGTCTACTGGCAGGATTTCGTCCAGGGCGCTATCCTGGTCATCGCCGTTACCATCGACTATATGAGCCACCGAAAAAGCGGCAACAGCTTCCTCCAGCGCATGCTGGGCCTGGGGCGCAGGAAACCTGCCCTGCGGCCGTAATCCGTGATCCGGCGCCCGGCACGGGCGCAGGCAATACCGCCAAGAAAAATAAAAGGAGGAACCCACAATGAAAAAGGCACTGGCACTTATTCTTGCACTGGCGCTCTCCCTGTCCCTGTTCGGCTGCTCCCCGGCCGAAGCACCCGAAGACTCCCCCAACGCTGGAGGGGACGGCACGCAGGCTACGGCCGGAGCGTTCGTCGGCAACGAAAGCGACGAGTACTACATGGTCAGTTTCCTGTCCGGCATCGATTACTGGAAGCACTGCTTTGAGGGCATGGAGGATGCTGGAAACGCCTTGGGTGTTACTACCAAGTATACCGGCCAAACCGACTCTGATGTGGCCGGTCAGGTGGCTGTTCTGGAGCAGGTCATTGCCCAGAGTCCCAAGGGCATCGCAGTCACCTGCGTGAACTCCACCGCCCTGGCGGATACCATCAACTCTGCCAAGGAGCAGGGGATCTCTGTGGTGTGCTTTGACTCCGACTCTCCCACCTCCGACCGCTCCTCCTACCTGTCCACCGGCAATTCCGAAGCCGGCCGCATTGCCGCTGAGTACCTGGTACCCCTGTGCGGAGGGGAGGGTAAGATTGCCGTCCTCTATACCGTGGGCGCCGAGAACAGCGAAAGCCGTGTTCAGGGCTTTGAGGCCTGGTGCGCCGAAAACGCCCCTGGCATCGAGATCGTGAAGGTTAACGACGCCGGAGACACCACCGCTGCCACCGACAACATGTCGGCGGCCCTGCAGGCCAACGATGACCTGGTAGGCCTGTTCTGCGTGGACGGTATCGCCGGTACCGCTGGCCCTACCGCCGTGGCTGAGTCCGGCAAAGATCTACGTGTGCTGGCTTTCGACGTGGACACCACCGTGCTGGACAAAGTGAAAAACGGTGAGATTGACGCCACTGTTGCCCAGGGGATGTATAACATGGGCTTCTGGAGCATGATGTTCCTCTATACCGAGGCCAACGGCCTGTCCGCCAAGGCGCTGCCCCAGAACGTGGACACCGGCGTTACCATCGTGACCAAGGAGAACGTGGACGAGTACTACCCCAAATAAAAGGGCAGCCCTCTGATACCATGCCCGCAGGACAGAGCCACACGCCCTGCTCCTGCGGGCCCTTTTTGTGGAAACGAAGTGTACCCCCTCCGGCATTTACTGCCCAGCACCCAGCCTGCTTGTGCCGGAGCCCAATTCTCTGGAAACAAAATCAAAAGGAGTGAATGAAATGAAGCACTTTGATTATTTTGCCCCCACCGAGATCATCTTCGGCGCCGGCCGCGTCACCGAGGCGGGGGCCCTTGCTGCCCGCTATGGGAAAAAGGCCATGCTGGTGACCGTCCCCGAGTTCCCTGCGGTGGCAGAACTGTACGCCAAGGTCAAAAAAAGCCTGTCTGACGCAGGTGTGGCCTGTGTGCACTATGACGGCGTGATCCCAAACCCAACCACTGAACTGGTCACCAGAGGAGCGGAGCTGGCAAAGGCCGAGGGGGTGGATGTGGTGATCGGTTTGGGCGGCGGCTCCTCCATGGATACCGCCAAGGCCATCGCTGTGGAGGCCACCCATCCCGGTACCGCCTGGGATTACAACTGCCACACCGCAGGCCCAACGGAGCAAACGCTGCCCATTCTGGCCATCAGCACGACCGCCGGCACCGGCAGCCAGACCACCCCATGTGCCGTCATTACCAAGACCAGCGCCAAGGACAAAAGCGCTATCTGGAACAAGAATATTTTCCCCCGCGCAGCCATTGTAGATCCCGAGGTTACCCTTTCCCTGCCCGCCAGCGTAACTGCGCAGACCGGTTTTGATGCCTTCTGCCATAATTTTGAGGCATATCTCTCCGTCAACACCAACCCGCTGGTGGAGTGCATGGCCCTGGATGCCATCCGTATTATCGCCGCATACCTCCCCAGGGCGCTGGCCGACGGCTCCGACCTGGAGGCCCGCAGCCAGATGGCCTGGGCCGACACCTTGGGCGGTCTCACCAACGCATCCGCCGGTGTCACTTTGCCCCACGGTCTGGGCATGCAGATCGGCGGCCACTGTCCCCATGTCACCCACGGCCAGTCTCTGGCAGTCTTCTATCCCGCTTTTACCCGGTATACCTATCCCGCCGCTGAGCACAAGTTCGCCACGGTAGGACGGATCTTCGAACCCTCCCTGGAGCGGGAGAGCGATGCTGTGGCCGCGGAGAGAAGCTGCGATGCCATTGACTGCTTTCTTAAGAGGATCGGCCTTTGGATCAACTTCCGGGAGCTGAACGTGACCAAAGAGGATATCCGGGAGATTGCAGACTGCGGCCAGGTACTGGGCGACTATGCCAACAATCCCCGTGTCGCCACCATTCCAGAGATGTATGAGCTGCTCATGAGCTGCTACGACCGCAAATAGGGGGAGGGTGGTATTATGACGGAGACTGGCATCCTGAACCGGGATATTGCGGCCGAACTGGCCCGGATGGGACACACCGACCGGCTGCTGATCGCTGACGCCGGTCTGGCTATCCCGGACAGCACCAGGGTAATCGACCTCTCGCTGGCGGAAAACGTCCCCACAGCGGTAGATGTGCTCAAGGAGCTGCTCAAGCACTTCAGTGTGGAGGGTATCATTCTGAGCCAGGCCACCCTGGATGTGAGTCCCAGCCGCGAGCGGGAGTTCAAGGCATGTTTTCCACCTGAGCTGCCCTGCCAGGTGGTCGGCCATCCCTACTTTCGGGACGAACTGACACGCCAAGTAAAATTTGCCATCCGTACCGGGGACTTTACCGCCAACAGCAACATCATACTCATCAGTGCTGGCGGCCCCCGGTGGTACTGTGAAAAGAGTTGAGGAGGAAAAGGCATGCTGCAGCAGCTTATGACAGCCCCGGGGGTCATTGAATTCCGGGAGGTTCCAATCCCTGAGCCAAAGGCCGGTGAGGTACTGGTCAAAATCATGCGCATCGGCGTGTGCGGCTCGGATATCCATGTCTATCACGGTGAACACCCGTTTACGAAATATCCCGTCACCCAAGGCCACGAGGTGTCGGGGGAGATTGCCGCGCTTGGAAAGGGAGTCACCAGCCTCCGGGTGGGACAGCGTGTCACCATCGAGCCACAGGTGGTATGCGGCAGGGGCTACCCCTGCCGCCATGGCAAATACAATCTCTGCGAGGAACTCAAGGTGATGGGGTTCCAGACCACTGGTACCGCCAGCGAATTTTTTGCGGTGGATGCGGCTAAGATTACTCCGCTTCCCGACACAATGAGTTTTAATGAAGGGGCTATGATCGAGCCGCTGGCTGTGGCCGTTCATGCAGCTAAACGCTTTCCGGAGCTGGCGGGCGCCAAAGTGGCCATTTTGGGTTCCGGCCCCATCGGTATTCTGCTGGCCCAGAGCTGCAAGGCTCTGGGGGCGGCCCAGGTGCTCATTACCGATATCTCCGACGCCCGGCTGGAGCTGGCCCGGAGCTGTGGGGCGGACTTCGCAGTGAACACTCGGACACGTAATTTTGGTGAAGTCATGGCAGAGTGCTTCGGCCCGGACAAGGCGGATGTTATTTACGACTGCGCAGGCAACGATACCACCATGGGACAGGCTATCCAGTATGCCCGCAAGGGCAGCAAGCTGGTTCTGGTCGCAGTATACGCAGGAATGGCCCATGTGGATCTGGCCCTGCTTAATGACCACGAGCTGGATCTGGACAGCACCATGATGTACCGGCATGAGGACTATGTGGACGCCATCCGTCTGGTCAGTGAGGGGAAAATCCAGCTCAAGCCCCTGATGAGCCGGCACTTTGCCTTCGGGGACTATCAGAAAGCCTATGAATACATCGATGCCAACCGGGAAGCCACCATGAAGATCCTGATCGATGTAGCTCCTTGTGAAGAATGACCAAGGGGCAGGGCGGGCGGCAGGAGCCGCCCGCCGCGCTGATATGAGGTGAATACATGTATGACATAGTAGCACTGGGCGAGAGTTTGATCGACTTTACGCCCGCCGGCATCAATGAGATGGGAATGCCTCTGTTCAGCCAGAACCCAGGCGGTGCGCCGGCCAACATACTGGCTATGGCATCCAAGCTGGGCAGAAGCACCGCCTTTGTGGGCAAGGTGGGCCGGGATGCCTTTGGCCGCTTTCTTCAGGAGCACATGGAGAAAGCCGGTATTGACTGCTCCGCCCTGCGCCGGGATGACCGGGTGCCCACGACCCTGGCCTTTGTTCAATTGGATGAGTACGGCGACCGCTCCTTCTCCTTCTATCGAGATCCAGGGGCGGATGTGATGCTCCGGCCGGAGGAGGTGGATGACACCCTGTTGGAGGGGTGCCGGATATTCCACTTTGGCTCCGTCTCCCTCACCAAGGAGCCTTGCCGCGGAACCACCCTGTGGGCCGCACGGAGGGCCAGGGAGGCGGGGGCTCTTATCAGCTATGATCCCAACTACCGTCCTTTCCTTTGGCCTAGTGTGGAAGCTGCGCGCCGCGCGCTCTGTGCCGCCCTGGAGCTAACGGATATACTGAAGGTGAGCGAAGAGGAGATGTGTCTGCTTACCGGAGAGAGCACCCTGCCTGGTGGGGCCGAAAAGCTTCAGGCTATGGGACCGTCTGCGGTCTTTATTACCCGGGGCAAGGAGGGGGCGTATTTCCGCACACCGTCAGGGGAGGGGGCTCTGCCCGCCTTTCCCGTAAACGCCGTGGATACCACAGGGGCAGGAGACGCCTTTTGGGGCGCCCTGCTTGCGCAGATCCCAGGCCGGGGCCGGACCGCACTGGAGGCGCTCACCCTGGAGGAGTGGGTATCCGCCACCCGTGTCGCCAATGCTGCGGGCGGCCTGACAACAACCGCCAAGGGCGCCATTCCTGCCATGCCGGATTCAGCCGCCATCCAGGCCTGTGTGCAGGCCATGGGCCGCTGTGCTTTTGACGCCTGATACTTTCAGAATTCTGTTTTTGCCTGTTGAGTACCTATGTCCGGGCGCGGTGCCGCTGCATATGCTGATATGGGCGAGTGCCCAACTATGCTATAAAGGGGTCGTGCCAGTTGTTATGAATGTTTATCGGCCGAACGGCCATTTTGATGAGCAGGTGCAAAGAGCGGTGTGTTGTCCGGTCTGCTGCCCTGTACCAGGGCCGGTAGGGCCGCAAGGCCCGACGGGCCCGCAAGGCATTCCGGGTAGTCCGGGCCCTACTGGTGCTGTGGGACCGACGGGGCCGCAGGGCAGAGACGGAGCGCCAGGAAGTACGGGGCCTGTTGGAGCAACCGGGCCGGCTGGTCCTACCGGCCCCACTGGTCCAACTGCCGCTGCGGTGGGCTGCGCCTGTGTTCAACAGATGCGGAATGTGCTCCAGCAGCTCATCCAGCTCTATCCGAATGATAATGCGGTAGTCGCTATGGATAGCGGAAATAACAGCAGTGGTCGCCTCGGTTCGCTGCTCCCTGCCGGGCCGAATGCCGGACTGCTCCAGCTAGTCAACAGCCAGGGGGTGCCTCAGGAGGCTGTCTCCATCTGTCGTATTGCCTCGGTGCGCATTACCAGTGCCTCCTATAACAATGCCATCACCTATCTGCCCGTACCGGTTCCACCTCCCACGGGATGCGATGCCGACTGTGAGGCTGCCATCCGGTCCTATTTGCCGGTGGGCACAACCGGCGTCGCCATCAATGCCGGAGGGCAAACCGTGGCCAATGGAAGTATTATACGCAATGAATTTGGGATGGTGGTTGTGGTAGGGCCCAACAGCAGCGACCCTGCTTTTGTCTCCACCTGCAAAGCGGAAATCATCAATCAGTAGAGCGCGGCTCTGTGCAGCGCTCTGATTTCGGGCGGCGGCTTGTAAAAAACAGGCCGCCGTCCGTCTGCTTCTATTGTATACATGTTTCTGAGCCTGTGGATACACGCATCAGCTTGTTCTCTAAATCAGGTATGAAAAAACCAAGGCTGCAAAACACTATCCCCAAGACATGAATTGGGGAGGAAAGCATATGAAATCAGTGTGGGAACAGACCGGAGAGCACAGGGATTTTGCCCCCTTAAAGGGGGATATTTCCACCGATGTCCTCATTATCGGGGGCGGTATGGCGGGCATCCTGTGCGCCTATCTGCTGCACGGCGCCGGAGTACCCTATGTTCTGACGGAAGCGGAAACGGTGTGCGGCGGTATCACAAAGAATACCACCGCCAAAATTACCATTCAGCATGGCCTTATCTATGACAAGCTGCTGCGCAGATTCGGCATCGACCGGGCGAGACAGTACCTCTGCGCCCAGAAGGCGGCTCTGCAAAAATACCGGGAGCTGTGTTCTGGTATGGACTGTGATTTTGAGGAAAAAGATGCCTATGTCTATGCGTTGGAAGAGCGAAGAAAGCTGGAACAGGAGCTGTCGGCCATGGAAAAGCTGGGCTTCTACGGGGACTTTGTGGAGCATCTTCCACTTCCCTTTCCTGTGGCTGGCGCTGTCAGGGTGCACAACCAGGCCCAGTTTCATCCCCTGAAGTTCGTCTTCTGCCTTGCAAAGGGCCTGCACATCTATGAGCACACGCCGGTGCGGGAGCTGATTGGCACGACAGCCGTGACGGACAGCGGTAAAGTGGCGGCAAAGGCGGTGATCGTGGCCACACACTTCCCGTTCCTCAACAAACACGGCAGCTATTTTCTAAAGCTGTATCAGCACCGCTCCTACGTCATTGCCCTGGAAAACGCCCCGGATGTGGACGGTATGTATGTGGATGAGGCGCAGGAGGGGATGTCATTCCGAAACGCACGGGATTTGCTGCTGGTGGGCGGCGGCGGGCATCGCACGGGAAAGCGGGGCGGAGCATGGAGGGAGCTGAGGGAGTTTGCCCGGCGGTATTATCCGGGTGCTACAGAGAAGTACCAGTGGGCTACTCAGGACTGCATGAGTTTGGACGGCGTCCCCTATATCGGCCCTTATTCCTCCTCCACATCAAACTTATATGTAGCTACCGGGTTTAACAAATGGGGAATGACATCTTCTATGGTATCCGCCATGCTATTGAGTGACCTTGTGCAGGGGAAGACCAACCCTTTCGCAGAGGTGTTTTCGCCTTCCCGCACAGTCCTCCGCCCTCAACTGGTCGTCAATGGATTTGAGGCGGCCGTCGGCTTGCTGGCCCCCACAACCAAGCGATGTCCCCATATGGGCTGCGCGCTGAAATGGAATTCCCAGGAGCACACCTGGGACTGCCCATGCCATGGCTCCCGCTTTACGAAGAAGGGAAAATGCATCGATAATCCGGCCACAGGCGATCTGACATCATGCTAGAGCAAAAAATTGCCCGGTATTGCAAAGAATATTGTCCTAGTGCGGTAGCAATGGACGGCTGGGTGCCATCCCATTCCCGCAGGCAGAGGGGATACCAATAAAAACTGCGGACGAAAATGCTCCGGTTCTTCAGAGCGAGTAGGAGCATTCAGGTGGGTACGCCCGAAGTCCGAGCAAGGAGTCCCTTCTCTAGAGGGCGAGCACTCGCACGAAGCCCGATTGGCCGTATGCGGCACCCAGTCTATACAAAAAGCAGGCTTTCCGCGGCAGCGGAGAGCCTGCTTTTTGGCATATGCATACGAAAAAGATACAGCATTTCGCTGAAGCGGCCTTCTGGCCCGCGGCGCTTTTGCGCCGTGCAAGTGTTTTGGCCGAAGGCCAAAACCTTGGTGCAGGCGGAATTCACTTCCGCCGGGCATGTGAAGTCCTCACGGTATCCATAAAAATAACCACACCGAAAGGTGTGGTTATTTTTATGGAACACTACACCAATCTGGATATTTTCTGTCGTGCTATATTGCCCCGAGCCTAACAGTGTTTTGTTGTTATCTTGCGAATGTTTTCCTCTGCTGCCCTTGACCAGGTATTTCATACATATTAAAATGATAGGTGCTTAGGCCCCTGACAAGTTATTTACATGCTACTAAGCTACTTCTTATTGCATGTGGATATAAATTTCATTAAAAGCGTAACTGCTATACCTCTTACGGAATGGAGATTTTGAGGTGGTATGAATATGAAAGGGAGCTGGATGAAGAAAAGACAGTAAGAACTTGGGGGGTATATCTATGAATACATATGAAAAGCTACACGAATACCATATTCAACAGGGAAATATTATTAGCTCAAATTCAGAGCGGTTGTCGAAGCAAGGGTTAGTAAAGGACTACAAAGATATTTATCCAGATTTGAAAGGCATATTTTCAGATCCTGGTAGTAGCGTCTCATATATTCGGGGAAATGTTCCACTCAAATTAACCTCGCTGTTATATGATAAAACTATTGTATATCTCCCACCATGGCCTAAAGATCTTATTGAAAAGCGATTTGGCCTATCCTATAAAGATTTTCTTACTCTTTGCCGCAACAATATCGTCATACCCATTATTGGGAATTCCCATGACTATAGTGCATCGCATTTTGAGCCTTTATTTAGAGGGAAACTGCCTCCTCCTTCATTATGGGCTCGCGGCGTGGCACTTCTAGATGTATTTGGAATGAGTGACACACTTGAAATTGCTCGTCAAAAAATACCAGTAGAGAGAATTGCTTCTACTTTAGAAATTCAAAAAAAGTGGGCTGACAAATTACCGGGGATCAGCAAAGATGACCTCAAAAAAGCAATTATGGATGACGTATCTGTGATGTATGCAGATCTATGCATTTTTGGATATGAGTACGAAGCTCAAGAGGTCGGTAGATTTCAAGATATGCAAAAGGTTTATGAGTCATTGCAAATCCTTAACGAGGCTATTACATATCCAGTCTTATTTGGCCTAGACTCTCAAGCAACATATAATCCTGACAAATTCAAAAATAGCATATCAAAATTATATGTTAAACCTCAATATAGTGTACAGCCATTACCAATTCCACCAGATCTAGAGGTTCTTCTTCAAGGGATAGGCGTTAATGTTGATACGATCTCCTTAGAAGATATCATTAAATATCGAAATGACGGATTCGGTGTTGCCTTACGCAAGGCTCTTAATTCATTTGAGGACTATTGCAATAAAGCGTTAAATGGTGACAAACCATTAGAAAGGGATTACATTTTGGCGTATGCCGAAACATTCCAGAAGCAAATTAAGATGGCCACATGCGAATTAACGCCTCAAAAATATAAAAAGTTTGACACCTTTGAAAAACACCTTATGACATCTATTAAAATCGGCGGTTTTGGAATTGGCGGGTTATTGGGCTATACAATAGACGGAAACTTAGCAACGATAGCCGGGATTTCTGGATTTACTGGGGGAATTTTAAAAGAGATTTTGACATTCCCCAAGGCCAAAGAAATTGTAAACTGGATTTTGAATTTCTGCTTAACCCGTAATAATTCAAAATATATGGTAAATATTTGGGAGTGCAAAAAAATTGTAGATACTCGTTAAGTAGTTCCAAGGCGGGTAATTAAGTTAAACTTCCCCCAAAAGACACAGTTTGTAGATCTCCGATAAAATGGGGTAGCCACACAGCATCAATAGTTTATGAGGTCTTTCCTCCCTTCTCCAGCAAGTCATCCAGCAGCCCTTGACACCCCTCCAGTACATCCCGCCAGGTGGCGTCGAAGTCGTCGGTGTACCAGGGGTCGGCCACCTCGTCGAAGCAAAGTCCGCTTTTCTCCGTTTCCGCCTGTGGCGAAAACTCCGAACGCTCCCTTGCTTCTCCTCTCCCCGCGCGACCCGCTTCTCTGGGCTCGCGTGGGGGCCCCTTCCGGCGGCCGGCGTATTCCATCAGGAGGTGCATCTTGTCGTTGAAGTCGCCGCCGCAGATGCGGTACCTGTTGCGGAGGTTGGCCCTGTCCATTCCAATGAGTAGGTCGTACTCCTCGTAGTCGCGGTTGCGGAGCTGCCGGGCGGCGTAACCGCCGCAGGAGATGCCGTGCTCCGCCAGCTTCCGCCGGGCCGGAGGGTAGACCGGGTTGCCGATCTCCTCCCGGCTGGTGGCCGCCGAGGCAATCTGAAACTCGTCCTCCAGGCCTGCCTTTTTCACCAAGTCCTTCATCACATACTCGGCCATCGGACTCCGACAAATATTGCCGTGACACACAAAAAGGATCTTCCTCATGTTCCAGACACTCCACACTCACTGTATTTTCCTCAGTATAGCAGGAATCCAACTGTTCGTCGAGTGTGGATTGCAGCCATACCCCGGCCTGGATCCGCTCCAGCAGCTCCGCCTTGGTCCATCGGTGCTCCAGTGCAGCCCGGAGATACCAGGCGCGTTCTTGGCTGCCCTCACAGCCCTCCAAAATGGCCACATTTTGCGTCCAGCCCAGTTTCAGGGTCGGCGCTCGCAACTCTGGATTGTCGGCATAGGCCCGGTATAATTCCCGCATCCGGCGCAAGTTGCGTGGGGAGAAGCCCCTGGCCTCCGAATAGTTTTCCTGGAGATACTCGGCGGCCATGACCGCCGCGCCCTTCTCCGGGCGGGCACAAACGGCCCTGCCGATCTCAAAGTACAGCTCCATCTGCGGGAACTCCGCCCCCATGAGCTGATCCAGTATCCCATACATGGCGCTGTAATCGGTTGGTTTTCTGATGTTCATTGGGCTCTCCTTTCCGGCGCCCTGCGCCTAATTTGATCTGGCCGCAAAAGGGAGCACGGCGATTGATACGCTGTGCTCCCTTCTGTAGTCAACTATATATGAGCATCTGGAAGATATCGCTCTCCAGGGCCGCCACATCTTCCAGCGGGATCTCCGTCCCGTCCGCCAGAACCAGAATCCGTTCCAGTTCCTTGAACTTTTTCAGCCGGCCGGTGGCCGTTCGGTACGCCCCGCCCTCTTTCCGCTCGTCAGGCCGGAACCAGGTGACGGTAATCTCTGGCTGTTCGTTCAAATGCTCCAGCAGTACGGCCTGTCTCCGATCCAGCTCCGCCGTGGCGTCCTCGTCCAGTTCCATGCGCTGTTCCGTCCGCCGGACGGTCCCCACGATGGCGGCCCCATGGCCGGCAAGAGCGGCAAAGGGGCTGAAGATGACGGCCCGGTCGCAGATGGGCATCCTAGGATGCCCGGAGGAGGTGGGACGGGGGAGGTTTATGATATCATCGTAAGGCCCGCTCATGCCTGGTGTCCTCCAATCGTCTGATTGCGCTCTTTGGCGGTAGCGCCCTCCTCCAGATTCAGCCCTTTGAGGATGGCGTTCTTGCCATAGCGCTTCTTGATGCCCAGCATGGTCTCCTGGAGCTTCCGCTCCCGGGCGTGGACAGCCTCGTCCGCCCGCTCCCGCGCCTCTCTGGCGGCGTAGTCGGTGAACAGATCCAGCTGCTCCGCCTCCGGTTCCCTGGGGGCCTCCGCCTCGTCCAACAGCCTGTTGGCGCTGATGCTCAGGCGGCGGATCAGCAGGTTCTTGTCCACGATCCGGTCATAGAGGGCCGCCACCGCTCTCTGCAGGTCATTGGATGACGAAGTATAGGCAAAGTTCTCCGTGCCCACGGCATGCTTGGGGATGCTCCGCCCGTAGCGGTCGGTGGTCACCGGGCCGCGGTAGCTTTGACGGCGGCGCGGGTCGTCCAGGTTCTCCCGGTCATAGCCCACGGTGAGCACCAGCTGGTTGGTCACCAGGCCCTTGTCCACCAGCTCCAGGGCCAGGGCGTCCGCCATCTCCCGCACCACGAGCCGGGCCTTGTCAAAGTCATAGAGACACTGGAGCACCTGGCCGGAGACGATGCTCTTGTGCTCCGGCTTGTACGCCTTCACATCCGCGATGGTGCAGGGCTCCCAGCCCCAGGCGTGATCAATCAGGATCTCCGCGTTGACGCCGAACAGCTTATAGAGCAGCTCCTCGTTGTGGTAGTCCGTGGGCTTGCCGATGGAGCACCGGGCGATATCCCCCATGGTGTACAGGCCGTGGGCCTCCAGCTTGCTTGTGTAGCCCTTGCCCACCCGCCAGAAGTCCGTCAGGGGACGGTGCGTCCAGAGCAGACGGCGGTAGCTGTCCTCCGTGAGTTTGGCGATACGGACGCCATGCCGGTCGGCCCGGATGTGCTTGGACACAATGTCCATGGCCACCTTGGCCAGATACAGGTTGCTCCCCATCCCCGCCGCGGCAGTAATGCCGGTGGTGTTCAGAATATCCAGTAGGATGGTCTGGATCAGCTCCCGGGCCGTCATTTTGTAGGTATCCAGGTAGTGGGTCAGATCGATAAACACCTCGTCGATGCTGTAGGGAAAGATATCCTCCGGCGCGATGTATTTCAGGTAGACGCTATAAATCTTCGTGCTCCAGTCGATGTAGTGGGCCATCCGGGGTGGGGCCACCAGGTAATCCAGTGCCAGAGCTGGATTTTCCCTCACCTCCGGATCGTTCCAGGAGGCGTCGGCAAACCGCCGGGCGGGGGCCTGCCGCTGCCGCCGGAGGTTGACCTCCTTGACCTTCTGCACCACCTCGAAGAGCCTGGCCCGGCCCGAAATGCCGTAGGCTTTCAGGGATGGGGTCACGGCCAGGCAGATGGTCTTATCCGTCCGCCGCTTATCCGCCACCACCAGATTGGTGGTCATGGGATCCAGCCCCCGCTCCACGCACTCCACCGAGGCGTAAAAGCTCTTCAGATCGCAGCAAACATAGCACTTCTCCTTCACGCCCCGGTCGCTCCCTTCCTGCTTAGTATATCACGGGCATCGTCCAATTATCGGGGCCAGCCTCACATGATCTACATACCGTCATCCATCTCTGTTGTATCTTCTCCCCAGAGTCCTTTATGCCGATTGTAGCACATTTGTTCTATCCGTGCCATAGGGATACGGTGTTTTCTCAGCTGGAAAGCCACAAAGGAAAAGGCGGCGGAGCCGCCGCCCTTTCCCTTAGGGCCTTCTGACTATAGTATCTGCACGATCTACTCCCACAAGAGAATGTACTTGGTGTCAATGGCTTTGTTGTTGTGGTAGTGGCCGAATAGCCAGTAGTGGTATTGTGCCCGGTCTTTGACTTCCTGGAGGAAGTCCGTCAGGTGATCCGCCACATTGTTCCGGGAGAGCTGGAGGGCGATGCTGGTGGGGGCGCAGTGGGTGAGGATGTCAAGGCGCGGGCGTTTTCTGCGGAAAACGCATCGCTGCGCTCTAAAGCCGCGCCTTCCAGGGGGAACCAGTTCCCCCTAGATACGCGCCGCAGGCGGCGCGATACCCCCTCCGCCCTACGGGGTGGACGTCGTGATTAGGAATGAGTAATGCTCCTCCGCTCTTTCCGCTTCAATGTCAGGTATTTCCGCTCAAAGTTGGGATCGTTCAGGCTGAGGATGCCGTCCTCAGTGTCATGGGAGGCCGCGCCGCCCTCTGGGAAGTATTCCGGGCGGAACCACTCAAAATTCCCGTGGGTGTCGCCTGTAGCGAAGATCTTCATGCCAGCTTCCTCCTTTTTGGCTGCGCTACATACTGCTCGATCTCCCGGCCATCCCGGAAAGTCACCCGGATCTTCTCCCGGGAGAGCACCGTCACCTTCTCCAGCAGCTGGTGGATGACCTCCTCGT
>OBXC01000681.1_pt1 | contig 22897 bp, 28 predicted proteins | sample 1538111 | NCBI WGS metagenome assembly OBXC01 (sample SAMEA2580137, study PRJEB22360) | human gut metagenome | biome: human gut; feature: human-associated habitat; material: faeces | place: Denmark | collected 2008/2010
TGGCATTTACCAGCATGAAAATGCAACCAAAAGTAGTAAATGAGTAGTAAATATACGTTCCGATATTAACAAGCCAGCCTTTCCAGTTCCGCTTTAGCAGACTGGAATGTACCGTGTGCGTAATAGCCCAGCGTCATGGTTATGTTAGCGTGTCCCATGAGATATTGCAGAGTATTGGGGTTCATTCCCTTATTTGCCATATTCGTACAATAGGTATGTCTTAATGAATGAGGTGTGATGTTGGGTAACTTGTCTTTGTGATACTTGTTATACTTCTTAATCAGCCCTCGCAACATACCTACATAATTTCCTGCAACTTTAGGCAGTCCCTCACGGTTCAAAAATAGGAAATTGCTGTAGCCACCTACAATCAATGGTTGAGCCTTTCCTCTGTTTTTCAATATCCTTTGGAGTGCTTGATATGCTCTTTCTGTCAATGGAAGTTCTCGTTTTCCATTTTTTGTCTTTGGCGTTTCAATATAGTAGCCGATTTCTGTATCTTTCAATAGCTGGTGGTCTATATTGAGTATTCTGTTCTGCATATCAATCTGTGTCGTCAGTCCACAAAATTCAGAAATACGAAGTCCCGTTTCCAGCAGAAGCACAACCTCGTCATAATACTTGCTGTAAATCTTATCCGTTACCATAAAGGCAAGCAGGCTTTCTTCCTGCTCTGGTGTTAGGATAACTTTCGGCTCTGTATCATCTTCCAGAACATCACTTAGCTTAAATTCAAATGGGTTCTTTCTGATACAGTCGTCTTGTATCGCCATATAAAATGACGCTTTCAAAGAACGCTTATAGTTCTCAATCGTCTTGTAGGCATATCCTTTTTCGCTCATTCTGATAGCCCACTCCTTAGCGTCCGACTGTTTGACGGTATCAATCGCCCTCATACCCAAAGGGTCATTTTTCAGAGCGTTCATAAGATACTGCCGTCCTTTTTCCGTACCCCGCTTGATGTTCTTTCTTTGGCTGTTCTTCTTGTCATAAAGCTGGCAGACTGTCATTTTGCTTCCTACTGTGTCGATACCGTCGTCAAGGTCTTTTTTTATCTGTGTTTCTTTTTCCCTCAATGATATATCCTCACGCTTTCCAGCAGGTGTCTTGTCTGTCGGCACAAGTTTCCAAGAATAGATAAACTGTGGCTTTCCGTATATATCGGTATATTTATAAACGTATCTTCCGTCTTTTCTCTGGCTCTCTCCATTACGCAAATTGCGGTTTTTACTGTCTTTTCGTTTCACATTAGACATAGTGTAAAGCTCCTTTCCGTCATGGAATGAGCCGTGATACGTTACAATTTATTATACCATATTCACGGCTCTATGACATTATATTTCGTCCAATGTATCTATGATTTTTTCAAATTGTTTTCGCTTTATCTGAATGCGATTTCCGTTTACGATAACCCAGCCAGCGTCAAGATTTTCTTCGGCTAATTTACGCAGTTTCTTTTCTCCGATACGGAAGTATTTAGACGCTTCCTCTATTGTCAGCGTATATTTTTCCCAGATAGGCACATCAGTATTGTTCATGTATATGCACCCCCTTTACTGTGTGTCATTTTTTACAAGCAGATAGACGGCTTCGGAAAGCTCCGTTAGTATCTCAACTATTCCCATTCCTGTGGGCAGAACCGCACCATGCGGACGTATCATTATCCTGCAATACAGGTCGTGGCAAAGCGACTTTTCCAAAGGTCGCTCTCGGATCACTGCATGGGTCGCTCGCTTCCTGTTGGAAAGGTCATGGCGTACAGTTTCCGTGGCTCGCTGTATTGCAAACGTATCTGTCTGCTTTATTCAGTTTTCAAAGAACAGTAGGCTTGTCAGCCTGTGAAACCTATCAGATTTTGATAGGTTTTCATAGATTGGCAAGTTTCAATATTAGGACAGGAAAGAGGGAAAGTGTCAAATCATGTCCTTGATGGATTTATTTTATTTCCACCTCAAAATTTGGTATCATCAGCATAATCGCTTCACGAATAAGTCCCTTTAATTCCATATCAATGGCAAAGTAAACATTTCCATAACTGTCAAACAAGGGACGCATACTGGCTTTTGAAATGTACGGGTCATAAAACTGTAACAGTTTTTCAATAGCCTTTTCGTTGCCGTCAACAGCAGAAGCAATCAGATGATAGGGTGGACATTTCTTTACTGATTTTTCCATTTCCTCATTCCTCCGTTTTGCTCTTTTCCAAAAGTTCACGCATTTTATTCAAAGCGTTCTGCCTGTTTTTAAATGCTCCAGCTCTTGAAATCTTTTGAAGCTCTGCAATTTCCGTATCGCTCATATCAAGAAAATAGAACATCAGAAGATTATTGCGTTTCTTTTCTGGAAGTCTTTTCAATGCCTTGCATAGCTCATCTCCAGATACACGGGCTTCCATGCCATATACATCAAATACGGTTACGTCCATTTCATAGTCGTCCTGTATAGCAAAGGAATTTACCTTGATTTCTGGAAGCTCACAGAATGATTTTTCATGGTCTGAGAGAAACTTCATGTGCCTGTCGTAATCCTTGACGGTCGTGTCAATAACTCTTTTTACCAAAGTATCAAACTGCAAGCGGATTGCATTTTCAAATGTGGTCGGCTTCATCATTACACCTCCTCCCTGTCTGCTGTGAAAGATTGTTCTATCCCTCTTTCCGCACCAACACTCGATTGAGAGGTGTGATTTGCTAACCAATTTTTGAAAAAAATTTAAAAAAGTTTTTTGAGCATGAAAAAAGCCCGCACAAAATAACGGTTCTGTACGAGCTGAAAAAACGGTATGTATGATTGTTAAGGCAGTTTGGCTAGATAAACTTTTTATAGATTATGTCTTGTGTTTCCATGATTATTGCTCCTTTTGTGGCAGAGTTTATACTTTTCCTATATAACTATCTTATCAACCAAAACTGTCCAAATTCTGTCTAAATTATCGCTTTTTGGCAAGAATTGAAAAAAGCCATTGAAAATCAACGGCTTAATATTCCTGCTTATTCTCTTTTATAAGTGTACGATAGTATTCCTGCCTGTCCTCTGGTATCTGGGAACAAAAATCCTCAATCCATTTATCGTATTTCTCATAGATTTCTTCATCGTCATAATATTCTGGATATTCTAAATAGATTTCTCTTTCCCGTTCCTCATGTTCTTCAAGTTCCACAGCTAAATCTATATGCTGACTGCAAATAAGCTGTGTATAAGGTATGAAGCCCAGTGCCATAGTGATATATGTGATACGTTCAAAATCCTCTTTCTTCATTTCTTCTTTTCCCGTCAGCACAGCTCTGTCATAAGCAGAACAGATAGACAGGAAGATGTTCTGTTCTTCTTTTGATTTCGTCATAGCCAGTTCTCCATTTCTAAGGTCTGAAATTGTTTGTAGCGATACATAAAAATTCTTCTGGAGTAGGTGTCTTGTTTCCGAAAAGTCTGTAAAATTCTGCCTGTGCGTCTGGGTCTGGATTGTTTCTGGCTTCTTCAATAGCAATTTCCAGTTCCTCTCGAACCTCGGAAACAGAAATACCTCTTAGTCGTGCCACTTGCTTTAGAATTTTTTTGCTGTCCCGTTTGGTATATCTTACCATGTATTACACCACCTCTTTTCTTGTAAACTATCATACAACATAAACAAAATGAATGAAACTATAACTTATACAATAGTTACCTTTATTAGTCTATTATAAAGCATTTCTACAAAGGTTACAATGTATAAGAATAGTTTTATGAAAGGAGTGTGCCAGCTATGGAGCTTAATTATAAGGCAATCGGGAAAAGAATAAAAATCGCTCGTATCAAGAAAAATCTTACCCAAGAAGCCATTGCTGACAAAATCGGTATCACTCCGCAACACGTCAACAATATTGAAACTGGAAATGCTTCGGTCAGTCTAACAACTCTAGTAGCAATTGCAAACACACTAACTGTTTCTGTAAATGATTTATTATGCGATACGGTCTTGATTTCAAAAGCCGTATTTGAAAAGGAAGCAAAGGAATTGTTTGAGGATTGCAATGAGTATGAAATCCGTGTACTGGTTGATGTATTGAAAGCAACAAAGCAGTCTTTACGGACAGTTAAATTATTTGAAGATAAGATAGAAGATAACAGATAAAAACCGTACCTGTCAGATCACACGAGTGTGAAAACAGTTACGGTTTTTCTTCGCTGAATTTATAGCCCACACCCCAGACAGTGATAATGTATATCGGATTGTCTGGGTCGGGTTCTATCTTTTTTCTTAATTTACGAATGAATGAGGGAAGATTGCTAGTATCTTTTGGCATATCTTCAAATCCCCATACATTCTCGTAAAGCTGTTCTTTGGTAAATACTTGTCCTTTATGTAGGTAAAGGAAGTACAACAGGTCAAATTCTTTTGAAGTCAAGGAAACAGCAGTACCATTTCTGTCTGTAACAGTTCTCTTAAATAAGCTGAAATGCAGTTCACTTGATTTATTTTCTGAAATATCAGAAGCAGATAGCTGTTCAGCAATCCATTCAATAGCCTGCTGTACTATTTTTTCTTCCTTGTCTGAAATTTCAATTAGTATAATTTTCCCATGCTTATCGTCCCTCTTTATTTAGATACTTTCAATTCTCCACGTTTCAAGCGAAATACAACATCAGCTCTTTTCGCAATCTCATTGGAATGTGTAACAATAATAGCACATTTGTTCAGCTGATGTACGTTTTCTTCCAGTATATCCATAATCGCCATTGCTGTATCTTCGTCAAGATTTCCTGTCGGCTCGTCTGCTAAAATAACAGGAGCTTCGCTGGCTAATGCTCTTGCAATCGCTACACGTTGCTGTTGTCCGCCAGAAAGCTGTAGCACATTTCGTTTCATTTCTTCCCTTGTCAACCCCATTTTTTCTAAAATAGCTTCAGGTAGCAATTTACTTGTCAATTTCACATTTTCCAATGGTGTCATATAGTCTATAAGATTATATGCTTGAAAGATAAAAGAAACATGATTACGACGATGATTTTCTAATCCTTTTTCTGTAATGTCTTTTCCATTAAATAAAATCTTACCTTTTGAAGCACTATCCAATCCACCAAGCAAAGAAAGTAATGTCGTTTTCCCACAGCCAGATGTTCCCAAAATGACATATATCTTTCCAAGCTCCATTTGAGCATTGATACCATTTAGTACATTTTTCTTGTTATCATAAGAATATTTTAAATCTTGTATTTCTAAAACACTCATATTGTCTCCTTTCTACTTTGTTGGTGTAAATTCAAATATAAAGTCATTCGTATTTGAATTATCTTTCAATTCCCAATCGTATTCATTTACATTTTCCGTTTTATTTGTTTTATCCTCACTTTTTAAAGTACAGCCACAAAACATTACAGAACAAACGCATATAAATAGAACTATTCTTATTTTCTTCATCACAAATTACCTTTCATCAACTCATTTTTGTTAATATTTCACGAGGTTTTAATCGCATAGTTGAAATTGAAGATATACCTGCTGAAATAACAACAATTCCAATGCCTAAAATAAATAGCATAATCATTTCTTCTGATTGAATTTGAATGTCTAAATCTGGCATAGATACATTTGTATCCATTTCATCATTACTTGTATTGCTTCTATTATCAGCTACCAATCCTTCTGTTTCTTCTAGTGTTTCGATTTGTTCTGGAGCATTTTGTAAATAACTTCCTACTTGATTTGCAACAATAGTAGCAGGAAAGTAGGAAAGAAAAAACGCAATGACAGCAATCAGAAATACCTCTGTGATATATTGACTGATAATTGATATTTTCCTTATTCCAATGGAAAGCAAAATTCCCGTTTCATGAATACGAGTTCTCGACCACATTGTTAAAATAAGAGAAAGAATAATAATACTTGCAATGAAAATGATAATTAAAAATGTGGATACCAGATTAGAAATTTGTTGTAATGAGCTGGTTGCATTATCATAGTTTTCATTATTTTCTATGATAGAAAAACCTTTCCAATCAACCGTCTTTATGTCTTTTATGCTGGAAATAATCCCCTGCATACTTTGAGGGTCGGAAACAGAAACCGTCATTTCGTTAAACCCTTGAATAGCTGGACTGTTTTCTAAAGCAATAAGTGTAGCCAAATCAGCTATCATTAAATTCTGAATTTTGTCATACGAAGTAACTTGTTCATTGATACTTTCTGTTTCACTTTGCTGAAATAAACCGACAATTTCTAGTTCAATTCCCTTATCTGTTTTGAGAATATCTCCCACTTTTAATTGATTTTTTACAGCCAAATCTTTACTTAATATAACTTTGCCTTTATCTTGTGGTGTAATATGTCTACCCTCAACTAATTTTATCTGTTTAGAAGTAAAATGTTTATTTTCTTCGCTTTTCCAAACACCTAAAATTTTAGTTGTAGCCCTAAATTCTTCTTCTATCGGTATGTTCCCCTTAAAGAAATCAATCGTAGAAAACGCTGTAAGGGTTTCTACTGTTGCACTACAATACTGTACTCCTTTTATTTTAGCGATTTCTTCAACCAGTTCTGGAGTGATTTGCTGGGTGGAATACATAATTGTACTACCATCTACCGTTTCTACATTCAGATAAGGGTTAGCTTTCGTATAATCATATCCGATTGTAAATTCTCCCCCTAAACTTTTACGTAAATTATCTTGTGCTAATGATGAAGCCTTATCAATAGCTAACGCACTCAAAACAAATACCGCGATAAGAAAAAAAATACAAAATAACAAGAAACTTTTCCCTTTTTTTCTGGTGGTATATAGCCAGCCACGTTTGATACAATTCATAAAAATGCCTCCTAATTTCATAATATCTGTTGCAACAACTATAAGATAACATCTCAATATGGAAGCAATATGAAATTTCAGATAAAATCAAAAAAACCTCCCACAATGAGAGGTTTCTAAAAATACAATGTAAAACACATACCTTGTAAAGTGTTCATTTGCTTAAATGTATATTTCAGATTTAATGACTTTGCTATCATATCAACGATATATAAGCCAAGACCATTTCCACCATCTTTTTTATTTCTGGCGAAATCTGGACGATAAAATGGTTCAAATAAATGCGGAATGATATTCTCTGGAATAGGTGTACATTCATTTTTAACAATAATTTTGTTTTTTTGCAAAATAACTGAAACCCTATGTCCCAAATCTGTATATGAAACAGCATTTGACAATACATTTGAGAGCAGTTTCTCCATATGTTTTTTTGAGGTATTTATAAGGCAAGCATCTTGAACAGTTACTTCAAAATCAATGCCTTTTGACTGCGAAATCAGTTGATATGGTTCACAAATTTTATTTAGAATTTCCGCTAAATTAAATTCTTCACTTTTTTCACTTTCCGCTAGAAAGTCTAATCGGGAAGTATCTAAAATTTCTTTAATCATGTGAGAAAGTTTATCAGCAATTTCTTTACATTCCAGCAAATAAACATCTTTATTTCTATATTTTCCAACACCTAAAATCATATTTTCTAAAATCGCATTTAAAGCAGTTACGGGAGTTTTTAATTCATGTGAAGCAGAACGTAGAAAATCAACCTTTAATTGTTCGGCTTCGTTACTCTTTATTTTTTCATCTTCTAAATTGTTAATAGTCGTGATTAGATTTTTATATAAGGTATTTACATTTGTAGCTAATACGCCTATTTCATCATGTGAATAAATTGGACATGATACCTCTTTCTTTAATTTTGCCATTTTTTCTGTCGTATCAGAAATCTCTTTAATCGGAGTTGTAATCACTCTTGAAAATAAAAAAGAGCAAACGAAAGCGATGATTATGCTAAGTATAAAAGAAAACGGAAACGCTCGTAAAATTGCTTCGGAAACAAATCTTTCTGTATTTAGAGCATTTTCAATTATAATTCCATTTTCCGATATGCTGTTTATACTTGATAGCATTTGTGGTGCAAAAATATAAATCATTATATGTGCAATCATAATGATAAATAGCATTACAGAAAATGTATAAAGAAAAATTTTAGGGAATAATTTCAATTTTTTCATAATCATATAATTTCCTCATATTTGTACCCTACACCCTTTACAGTAATAATATTATCTATATCAAGTTTTTTTCTTAGGTTCTTAATATAAGTATCAATTATTCTGTCCGCAATAGGATAACCGTATCCCCATAAATCATCAATAATCTGATTTCTCGTCAGTACAAGCCCTTTATGTTCGACAAGTAATTTTAACAAATCAAATTCTTTTGGAGTAAGGTCTATTTTTTCGTTATCTTTTTTCTTTGCAGTATATCCAGCAAAATCTACCACAATATCATTTAGCCGTAACTGTTTCATATCACAATTGTTTCCACTACGACGTAATAACGCTTTTACTCTTTTTTCAAGCAAAATCATAGAAAAAGGTTTTGTAATATAGTCGTCTACTTCTGCGTCAAAGCAAGAAACTTGTGTATGTTCATTTTCGATTGCAGTTAACACAAGAACGGGAATAAAGCTATTTTCCCGAATTTCTTTCAACACACTAATACCGTTTTTTTTAGGTAGCATGATGTCCAATATTACTAGGTCAATATCATTTTCTTGTAACATAATTATTGCTTGTTCTCCGTCAAAAGCAGATAAGGTGCTATGTCCGACCATTTTCATATATTCGCAGATTGCTTCATTTGTATTATAATCATCTTCAACTACTAATAAATTTGCCATATTCTCACCTCAAAGTTTATTATACAAAATGAATATGGAATAAGTATGAAATTTGTTCAGAAAATAAATTTAGAACATTTCTGTTTAAATATAAATATTGTAAAAGCGTACAAATCTGATAAGAAATGCACGCTTTCAATGATTATCCAACAATTTTCCAGTTACTATCCTTATGAAGCGTCAATTCATACTGTGATACCTGTGTAGCTTTTGTCTGATTGTCTATGAATTTTACCGCTAACTTGACATTCACATTGTCCCCGTCCTTTGTAAATATCGGATTGACAAGTTCGGAGTAAATATAGTCCCCGTTTATCGGTTCAAGGGCATTATTCGCCACATAGTAGGCAAGCTCGGTTTCCGTAGCTGTCGGGTACAACTTGAAGAATGTTTCCAGAAATGCGGTAGCGTCGGCTGTGGTATCAGCGTCCACACTTGCGTCTGCTTCCTGTTTCTTTGGCTCATATTCGGATTTCTGGATTGCTGGGGCAAGGGTAGGGTTCTGTATGATTACCATACCCCCGTTATCATCTACATGGACTTTGACCGTATAGGTTTCTGATACGTTCCTTGTCTGGTCGTTCTCCTTTATCTGCTGATCTACTTCGTAGGTAGCGATAAAGTCGTCCTTTCCAGCCTGTTCTATATCCCAAATAATCACGTCTGTAACCGTGGAGCTGGTCGGTATGTCCGTCCTTATGGTATCAATATTCAAATCCTGCAACTCCTTTGTCAGGTATTCGTTGATTGCCTGTGTCCTTGCTTCGATAGCTTCTTTGCTGTTGCTCCATGTGTAATAGGACTTTGCAAAGTTCTTCACGAAATTTTCTATCCCGTTGGTATCGTTAAGTCGTAGCTGTATGGTTTCCTTTTCATGTACCGTGTGCCTGTCAATCGCTGTAAAGTTCTTATACACTCCAAAGCTCACGCTTGCGATAAGCACCACCCATAAGGCAATCACGGACTTCTTGTGTGTACCGACTTTCACGGTACGGATTTTCTTTTCTTTTGGCTGTTTCTCTTTTTTCTTGAACATATAAAATTCCTCGCTTTCTATTGTCTTATTCTTCCTGCACCGATTAAGTGCTGTTGCCAGTAGGAGCTTGTAAGGTCGGCATATCCGATAGGGTCTCCAGCATGATACATCTGATTATTTCCTACATATATCCCGACGTGTGTTACATAACTTCCTGCATTGTATGTAGAATGGAAAAACACCAAATCGCCAGCCTTTGCCTGTGATAACGGGATATGCTGTGTTGCGTCATACTGTGCCTGTGCGGTTCGTGGAAGATTGATACCAGCTTTTCCGAAGCACCATTGTGTCAGTCCCGAACAGTCAAAAGAAGTGCTGGGATTGCTACCCCCATACACATACTTCCAGCCTTGATACTTCAATGCTTCATTCATAATCGCCTGTACGGTTTCATCATCAAAGTGTGCAAGGGTTATGTACTGGTTGACAAGCTCGGCATAAAACATATTCCCGTAGGCATACCGCCAGCCACCGTTACGCTCAATGGCTATCGGGTTAGTATAGGTTACTTTCTTTCCGCCAGACTTGTCCCTTGCAAAATTCTCCGCTAGGGCAAAGGTATGTTTCTTTCCGTTTCTAGCCACATATCCCACATAGCCACCGCCATAGTTATAGGACTGTATAGCCACGTTTATATCCTCTATATTCTGTGCCTTGCAGGAAGAAAGTAGGGACGCAAAATATTTACACCCCTGCTTGATAGAGCTTTCCGTATCTAAAGAATTGGGCGGTAGTCCCAGACTTTCCGAACTCTGCATGACATCATTTCCTTTACCGCCACTTTCTACCTGTATGATTGCCAGCAGGACATTGACGTACTCGGAAATGCCGTTCTCCCTTGCATATTTCTCGACCATAGGCTGATGTTTCAGCACCTCGGCAGACAGGTTCATTCCTGTTATCGGCGGAGAAAAGCTGTTGCCCCCGTCGTCGTCCTCTGCACTAATTAGTACACCGAAGAAAAGCACAATCGAAAAGAGGATAGGGAAAATGCTTCCCATAATCAATAAATACTTTATCCTCATTTTTTACGTCCTTTCTTTATCTTTTGTATCTGCTTCATGGTCTGCTGTTTCTGCCTGCTTTTCTCGGTAAATCGTGCCTGCTGAACGGTCTGTCTGGTATTGACACGCTCTTTCTGACTGGTCTGTACCACGGTACGTTTTGCTGTCTGTCGCTGTGTCGTGTTCTCTGGATTTTTTATATTTGTTCCAGAAGATAGCGGACGTTCCTTAATAGCTGGTGTCTTTTTCTGTTCTGTATGAACCGTTCCAGACGTAACAGGACGCTCTCTTTTCTCTGGTGTCGTCTGGCTCTTATCTCTGGTAGAAGCGGTAACAGTTCTGTCATGCACACGGGTAGCTCCTGCTGTCGCTGATCCGTCTGCTTTTCTGCCAGACTGTTTCGCTTCCTGTGCCTTTTGAAGCTCCATACGCTTGTCTGCGATATTCTGTCTGTGCTGTTCCTGTTTCTCCATGCGTCCCGTCTGTCGGCTCTGCTGTTCCTGCACCATGCCACGCTTGAAATCGGAAACGTTGGATTTGACATTTTCCTTTGCGGAATGGACGGCATAGGCGGTCTGTGTCGGCATATCCTTGATATTTTCTTTTACGGCATTTGCCTTGTCCTTGAACTTGTTCTTTGTATCAAGCACCGCACCTACGGCAGAACCAGCCCGTTGTCCCATGCTGGAAGAAGTGTTTCTTCTCTTATCTTTTGATGGTGTATGCTTATAAGGTTCTTTTGAACTATTTTTAGCAAGCAATGAGCCTGTCAAAGCCCCTGTACCAGCTCCAGCCATGCTCCCAGCCATTACCGCACCAGCAATCCGTCTTTCCATTCTCCTTGCCCTGTGTCGCATGAACAGATACGGTCTGCGGAATATCCTGCGTCCCATGTGCTGTGCGTCCCCAGCATTTAAGCTGAACATACTCATAAGGTCGCCCAGCTTCATGTAGATACCAGCAAAGCATACTATCTGCAAGAACGCTATCATAAAGAATGGATAGTCCGACGAAATGTTATAAAACATACTGGAAATACTGAACGCCACCGTAACAATGAGCGTTATCCCAGCCCTTGTCATAATGGTATTGAACACCCGAACGACTGCCTGTTTTGCCATGTTCTCATAGCTCGGTATCATGGATAACAGAAAGCTGATAGGCAGGAACATAGCGAAGATGATAAACAATATCTGGGAAAATATCATCATGCCTGTAAGCAGGAAAATGAATATCGTGATACCCAGATTAAAGATAAGCAGGAAGAACACCATACCCAGCCTGTTAATCACTTGCGGTATCGTCAGATTATTGTTATCCTTGTCCTCGATTTCCTGCTTTACCACATTTTCTCTTGTCTTTCCGTCCTCGTCGTCGGGACTAGCCGATACTAGAGCTTCCACACGGTCAACTCCGATTTCCTCTATATCGCTGTTGCCAAATTGAAGCAGAAGCCACGGCTGTTGCACCTGTATGGAAAACAGACTGTCCCTTATCAAGTCCACGCTGTCCCTGCCTTTGCTGTCGCTGTCGGGAAGCATTATCTTTGTCCCCAAGTCCAAAGAAGCGGTACTGATGTCTGATGAAAAGTCGTTTACCTTTTTGATGTAGTCGGGAGCGTAGGCGATAAAGGAAGCGGAGAGAAGAAACACCACAACGAAGTTGATAACGGCGTGAAGTGCCTTGCTTGTTTCTCTTTTTATCAGTCCTGTATAGGCAACATAGATACCTACTACAAGGATAATGAGAAGCAGAGAGCCGACATAAAATCCCGTAGAGGTAAAGCCGTGTTCATTTACTCCTGCAAGGGTCTGTATGGACTGTCCGATACTGTCTGCCATATCGTTTATAAAATCCAACTTGTAAGCCTGCTGTACCACATAGCCTGTGGCGTTGGAAAGGTACAGGCTGATAGTCCATATAAAGTTGGTAATGCAGTAAAGCCCATACTGTACGGATTTCCCGATACCGTCCAGCCAGTTCCACGGAAGCCAGCCCCAGCTATTGTCAACGTAAAAATCTAATTGGTAGTTTGACAGCGGATATTTTGAATATAGGTTGTCCGCACTTACTGTATCGTCTACCAGTCCCGAAGCGTGAGCTACCGTACCAAGCAGAGATAGAAGTGCAATCCCGATAATCATTGCCAGCACAGCAACTTTCAGAAAGTGAAGTATCTTCTTTTTTGTGAACGCACCTTTTATCCTTTCTTTCATCACTCCACCTCATTTCTCTGTACGGGTGGTCTGGTATCGAAAGCGTGCAGTAATTCTTCAAAGACTGGGTGTATCTGTACCACACCAACACGCCCGTACAAGTCCTGCAACAAGCATTGTCCGTTTTCCAAATCACGAAGCCGTTTCTGGTTGTTCTCGTCCTCTGGGTCGATACCGAAAAACTCTAGGGTCTGCTTTATCTCGTTAATATCCGTAGAACGGAAAGCAAACTTCAAGCCGATATTGTTTTTCAGACTTTCCTTTGACACGTCCCCAGGAGATTGTGTAACGAAGTACACGCCAGCCTGCATAGCTCGTCCAGCTCGCACCAGCTTGTTTGATAAGGTTTCTCCCTGTGCCACATTGAGGAACGCCCACGCTTCGTCTAAATCCACAATCTTGAAAATGCTTCTGTCGCTGTGAATGAAGTCGAGGGCAAAGGTACTAATGACAATCAGCATAGATACCGACAGTAATTCAATGGTCGTGTATTCCTCAAAGGTGGTATCCTTGTCTGGCAATACAAGGTCTGCTACCTGTATGATGTTGAGTTGATTATCAAGGCTGATTGCGTTTCTTACATTGCCGTCCGAGAACAGCAGATGTGCAAAGTCATAGTCTGTAAAGCTGTCGATATGCTCCGCTATGTTTTTTGAAAGTAGGGTATCTTCCTTTCGCAGTTCCTCAATGACAAGCAGAAGTCCTCGCTTGTCGCTCTGTGCCACGGTACGGATTGCCTTTCTAAGTACAGGGAATTTTTCTCCGTCCCTAGAGGAAATGCCTGTCAGAAAGGTAAGTACATCAATCGCCAGACTTTCAGCGTCCTTAACGTCTTTCATAATCACGAACGGGTCAAGCAGTCCTGCATTGTCCCTGTCGCTGGTAAGGTTTACGATATTGATTTCCTGTGCGATTTCTGGAAGCGTTTCTTTCCAGTTCCCACGCTCGGATTTCGGGTCAAGGATAACTGCCTGTCCACCAAAGAGAACCGAGTAATAAACAAGTAAGTTATTACAAAATGACTTTCCACCGCCAAGACTTCCCACAAAGGCAGAAGCTAAAGCATTGGTTACTGTTCCTTTTACTCCTTGACTGGCAAGGGACGGTTGCAGATACACATTTCTTCCTGTATCTACGGAATACCCCATATAGATACCTGTATTTTCTCCGAGCTGTTGTGTCGCCCCAAATCCAAGCCCAGCTAAGAAGTCGGATTTTATATACTGAACATAGTCATTGATGTAACGCCTGCTTGCTGGTAGAAATTCCGAATGTAACCCCAGCATATCCCCAGCAGGACGTACCAGCTTTACATTGAGGTCGTCGTAAAAGTCCTTGACTTCATCACAGCGTCTTTTCAGCTCGTCAAGGTCTGGTGCAGATACACGGATAACATAGGACAGCTTGTACATACTTTCCTTGCTCTGGTCGAGGTCGGCTTCCAGCTCGTCCACGCTGTCCAAAGCGTCCACCACATTTGAGGTCGTTTCACTTCCAGATTGATAGGCGTGATTGTCAAGGTCTTTCAGTTCCTTTTTCTTGTTCCTTACCGTAGTCAAGGCTTTCTTGTTTCCCACGATTTCCACGTTCATTGAGGTATCGACGGGAAAGGTAAACTGCTGTTGCTGGAAGTAGAAAATCTCGCTGGACGGAAAATCCAGCTCCCCGACAATGGAATTGATTGTAAAGTAGGATACATAGCTTTCCATGTCCTCATGTTCCAGCCTTATATATCGCTGGCTTTCCTCAATCAAGCACCTTGTCGGACGGATAAGGTCGTAATACTTGATAAGCGTTTCCTTTTTCAGTTTTCTTTTCGGTAGCAGGTACTCATAATCTTCATAGGCAATCCCGTTGACACCGTATAAATGCTCAATGAGATAGCCGAAGTCGTTCCTATCCAGTCGTCGCACCTTGAAACGACGGGAGATTTTGTTTTCCAGCAGTTTCTCCATTTTCGTGTAGCGGTTTATCTCGTCGTTGGACATGGAAACGAAGTCGTTCATCAGCGTGTGATTGACTTCATGCAGAAATTCCTTGAATGTCAGCCATGCCGATTTTTTCATATTTTTTATGTTCAGCGGTTCGTCGGTAACTACAAGCTTGAAGCCAAGAAAAAAGCGGTAGTCCACTTGATTGTCCCCAATCATGCTTACCAACGCTTCCGTCTGCTCGTCTATCTTCTGATAGGCGACTTCCTTTAGTTTTCCTGTAACCAGCTTCTTTGACTGCTCCTGTATGCTTCTTATCGAGCTTTCCGTCGCTATCTGCAACGCATGGATTTTTCCCTCACGGCTCTGTGCAATGAGCTGTCGAAAATTATCATGGACGACAAACTTCTGCTCTGCGGATAAAAAGCTGTAATTGTAGGGTATCAGCTCATAATAAGCGAATACCTCATTGTCTGTATTCCACACAAGATTATTGTCGATATATTTAATCGGGTACATGGTTCACGCTCCTTACTGCCGTGATAGTTTCGTTCAAGATTTCCTTTTGCAGTTTCACGGCTTTTCCTGCATAAGTGATTTTAGGTCGCAAAGCATAGGTTATCTGTGATTTCAAAAAGCTGTATGGCTTCTTTCCGTCAAAGGTCTTTTGCGACATAAACCAAGTGAGGGCAACGGGAATACCGAAGTATTTTAAAAATGCTCCCTCAATCATGGAAAGTGGGGGCAAGTCCCCAAACAGAATGATGATGAACTCGGTTATCACGAACCAGCTTATCTGGGTAAAGGTAACGGGAAAGGGCAGGTTAAAGTCATTGATTGCATACAGTACCTTTTCCACGTTCCAGATACCCGTATAAGATTTAATCTTCTTCATGCTTTCAGCTCCTTTCGTTGTAATAGAAAAGGGACAGCCTTTTCACTGTCCCCAAAATAGAAATGAGCTGTCAGAAGCAACAGGGTTGTTGCTGATCTTCCAGCTCTAGTATGGTATTTCACACATTCCTCTGCCTGTATCAATAAATGTTCCCTCAAAAGATAAATCTCGTCCGAACGCTTCATAGTCAATATAATTCTGCAAGTTAGAGGGAATATCCCCTAATGCCTGCAATTCGTCTATGTAGTAGTAGGCAACGTCGGTCATATCTTCACAGTCTGGATAATAGTAAACCTCGTCATAATGTTCCACGACTTCGTCTAAACTTCCATAGTGAGAGATAAATTCGTCAAGTGCTTCTGCGATATAATCTGGAAGTTCCTGTACTATTTCATAGATACGGTTCAGTTCCTGTATGGAAATATATTCGCTGATTTCCATAGGAAAGTTATCCGTGTCATGGACTGCGTATTCCTCATAGTATTCATTCAGTCCGATACGCTCTGCCACGTCGTCCTCGTCAATAGGAAACGTGAACCAAGCACCGACAAGCTCGCCCTCGTTGTATTTTCCAAGATTGGCGATATAGACCGCCATATCCTCATAAGCCATAAGCACCACCTCGCTTTCTACTCTGGTATCTCAAAGATACCGTGTTCCGTTTCTATGAAGCGTCCGTTCGTTTTCAGATCATCAGCGTATGCTTCATAATCGAAGTAGTATTCTTGACAGTCCTCGGACAAGTCCCGAAAGGCTGGGTCAGTCTTTGCCTTTTGCTTTGCAACGTCAATCATGCTCTTGCAGTCTGGATAGGAGAGTATCGAATTTCTGTAATTGTAGAGTTCTTCCAGACTTTCAAAGTAGGCAAGAAAGGCTTTGTATTCTTCCTGTATGCCGAGTGGCAGTCGCTGATACATTTCGTACAACTCGTTGAGTTCCAGTATGGTTGTATCTTCCCGTATTTCATCAGCAAAGGGAAGTTCCTTGTCTGTGATATAGTAGTTATCACTTTCTGCGTCAATTCCAAGCACTTCCTCAAACAGTTCAGTATCTATCGGCAACGTGAACCAGTAGGCACGGATTTCTCCGTCTATCGGTTCTTGCGTTTCCACCTGTACCCTTGCTTCCTGCATAGTTCCTCACGTCCTTTCTGCTGTTCCATGACAGCCTGCAATGTCTGCCAGCTCATGCCGAACACATATCTTGAAAAATCTTCAAGCTGTTTTGTGTCATAGTCGGCAAGCGGTAATCGTTTCATTTCATTCCATACCATACGTTTATGATAGGGCAAATCCGAGAGATACAGACAGCCAACTTTAGCCTGCATATCCTCAAAAATATCTTTCATGTAATCACTCCAATCTTAAATTTGACCATAGAAAAAGCGGTCAATCTTATAAGACTAACCGCTCAAAATACAGATATTATGTTGTCATAGTTATTTTTCATATATGCCAATTCGCATAATAGATTTTAAATTTTCTGTTTTGGTTTTTCTTGAATCATTTAAATAAATGTCATGTGTGTACAAATCAAAATCTAAGTTATTCTCTTTTGCAAAGTCCTGCATTTTGTACATGGTATCATTCATTTTATTATAATCTCCTAAATGAAAACATTGTACGCATTTACCAAAATGAATACTTTCAAACTTCAATTTCTCATAACTAATATCCTTGCCAAGCTGTTTTGATATATTCAATGCTTCGTAAAAATCGGACTTGCTGATAAATTTAGGTTGCATAATCATTGCTTTCCAAGTAAAGTCTATCGACTTTTCCTTTTTATCTAAATACCAGTTTACTTCAAGAGGATTGACTTTATAATCAAACCCCTTTAATCTGGCAATTTTAAATTTGATTGTATAGGATAAAGAAAATAAAGAGTTACAAGCTTCTTGAAAGTCCTCGCCACTAGGGTGTCCTTTTCCGTTATAAGTTATGTAGTTCATTTGAGGGACATCTACAAAAAATGGTGTCTTTCGTGTGCTTTTATACAATACTTTTAGCGTATCATCATATTCATATTTCTCCATGCATATTCTCCTTTCAATGTTAAGATTTGCCTAAATATATCGACGAACTTTCTTCATATACTCTTTGTAACTATTACCAAATTTCTCTACACACCACCTTTCTTCTGAAAGAATTATCCAATGAGCTGAAATTTGAAATATTATTACTATTCCAAATAATAACAAAGACTGCGTGAGCAATGACATGCCCATAAAACAGATAAAATAGGCTACATACATTGGATTTCGTGAAAGTTGATAAATCCCGTTAATATTTAACCCCTCTGCATTAGGAGAAACAAAACACGCAATGGAAATAGCCAATAAAGCAATACCTAAGCAATAACAAGCAAATCCTAAATAGAAGTATATTGAAAAGTCGATTTTTATTGTTGTTACAAATAAATACAAGAACAAGACTATATTTGATACTTGATAAATATAATATGCTCCCTTTTCCTGTCCTTGTACCGGAGCAAAATATCCTGCACGCTGAATAGCTTCTTTATTTATGATTGATAATAGTCCAAATCTCACTATCAGAAAAGGAAACAATAAATAAAAACCGTTCACTCTACCTCATCTCCTCAATTTGCAATTAACATTCATAATATAAACTGGAAACTATCGTACTTCTTATATGCACATTATACCAGCTAATCAAACCTTGCTCAATATCGTTAATTTACGCCCCGATAATCTTATTGAACAGGTCAAGCAGTACGTCCTTTACGCCGTCCGCATTGAACACCAGCCCTACGGCAATCAAGGCAATCACAAGGAAACCTATAAGTTTGGAAAACTCTCTCTTAAATCCCAAGTAGATACCGATAACCACGATTGCCATTAGCACTAAAGATTGTGCGTTGCTTAAAAACCATTGATACAAATTATTTCCGAAATTCATTCTTTACCATTCCTTTCCATATTCATTTTCTTGATTTCCATGTCAGCTTCCTTTCCGACATGGACGATACACATAGTGACTATGCCGATACCACCGCCAAGCGATACCAGCAGTATGTCCTTGATTATTTCCTGCATTTTTCATCACTCCTAACTTTCTATCAAATCTTCTGCGGAAGTCGTCTGCTGTCTGATTATCATTTCGTGCTTCTCCGTGAGCTTTGCGTGCTGTTCAATGTTCTTCAGATAGTCCGTGTTGTTTCCTGCGTCAATCTTTTTCAGCATTTTCAACGTCGGTGCTACCTGTCTTGCTATCCAGTTTAGCGTCCTTGAAAGGGTATAGGGTTCTGGCTTCGTCGTCAGCTTCAAACTCTGCCTGTTCTCCCCAATGAACCACGCCCAGCGGTCATTGAGCTTCCAGTCGTTTTTCCGCTTGTCTGGTTCTTCATCAACGAAGCGTACATACTGGTTGATGATAGAAAAGGCGGTCTGCTCTGCGTCATAGTAGGTCAGCAAGTCCCGTACTGCATAGTAGGCTCGCTCGTTGCGAAGCCGTATTTCAAAGCGGTTGATGATGTCAGCTTCTTCCAGCGGTATTCCCAGCTTGACGTACTGCTCATAGTCCTTTTCATAGATACAGAAATATACGTCCGATTTCAGAGAACCGAGATACAGCGTCCGTCCCATATACTCCCTGTCGTCCTCTCTGTGCTTGATAAGCTCGCCCGACTGGTAAAACTTGTAGCTTCTGGATTTTCCGATATATTCCCGTTTCCTGCATTTTTCCGCAAGCTCTGGAATATCCAAAATACCCGTATGGTCGTTGATTGCTAGGTCGATACGCTTCATCACACCGCCGTCAACCAGAGCGTCCATGAGGAAGTCATACCAGCTTCTTTCCTGTGCCATGAGATAGCACTCAAATTGGCGACAGCCTTTTCCTTTCATTTCCAGCAGGACACCTTTTTCCTCGTCCGCCGAAGTATAGATGAATATATCTCCCAACGAGTAATGCTCCGTGTAGCTGTAATGCCCGTAGTCCTCATGGAGCATATAATTGATGTTCAGTTTCAGCACGTCCTTGATGATATGCTGTATATCCAAAGTGGGGAAGCGGATTTTTACATAGTCAAACAGCATGGTAAGCGGTGCTTCTGGATTGAACCTTGCCAGTTCCTTATGCAGAGTTTCCAGCAGTTCTTTTGACGGCTTCATCTTTCCGCTTTCTATCTTGTTGAGATATTCTCTTGTAATTCCAGAAGCCACCGCCAGCTTTCCCTGCGAAATGCCGTAGGCAATCCGCATTTCTCTAAGTTCCTTTATCCATTGTTCTTCATTCAGAACCATACCCCCTGTCTGTAAGGTGTGAAGTAAAACAGGCTCACTTCACACATGATTTTTTTGCCGAAAACATTTGATAAGCCTTATGTTTCCTGCGTCTTTCGTCTATTTTCCATTTGCAAACGTACCCCTCTGTTAGATACCGAGGGGTTTTATCTGCTGGCGTGGCTGACGCCACACCAGCAACGGCATACACGGTCTGGGTCGCTTCGCTGACCGTTCCTGCCGTTTCGGTTACTTATTCACGTACATTCATACCCATATACAATACAATGCAGTCCATATCTTCATTTTCGCATAGTTCTAGTGCTTCTTTGTCAAACTCATACTCATGTTGCATATGTTGAAACAGGACCTTATCCATGACAATAAAGTTGTAGTAAAATGTGATTTCCAAGAATGACATTTCTTTGTCCAGCGGAATAGAAAATAACAACGGTAATTCCTGCTGTTTATGTTCGATATTTTCCAACACTTTACTCATTTTCTCGTGGTAACGTTCAAAAGGGTATTCGTCCCACTTTTCAAAATCGCTGTTTGCCGTGAAGTCTAAATCGGTAAAAAATTTATCAATATTCAAACAGATACCCTTTGTATTTTTATCTGTTGTTTCATCTATTAGTTGCATTTGTAAATAACCCATAGTTATTGTTTCACTCCTTTTCCTGTTGTTCTGGCATAACTTGTCTTTCTTGTGCAAGCCTGCCAATCGTTTGTAAAAAATCGTGTCCTTTCGGGACTAAAGGCGTGTAAAATTCACTTATGACACTTGTTCCCACGTCACAATAGCCACGCCCCTTGATACGCTTCTGAAAAAACTGCTTTTTCACATCTGAACCAAACAGCATACCGTAACCTAATTCGCTGATACGCCCAAGTCCCACACGGAAATTGAAGTTATCTCTGATACCGTCCGAGAAATACTTTGCGTCTGGACGCTGGCAAGCAACAATAAGGAAATATCCTGCTTGTCGCCCTAACATGACGATTTTCTTTAGCTGGCTAAGTAGGCTCACGCTTTCCTTTGTCCCCAGCATTTCAAAAAATGCCACATATTCATCAAAAATAAGAAAGCAGGGTGGCAGTCCCAGATAGGCGTAGTTTTCGCCCGTCTTATAGTTCGGGTGTTGCTTCATTTCCTCGCTTCGCTGTACCATTCCCTCATAAAAGGCATTGACGCAATCAATCATTTCTTCTTTGGTATGGTAAACATTTCCCATAACTGTTCCCAAGTCTGCAAGGTCGCTATTCTTTGGGTCTAAGATATAAAGGACAGCGTTGGTATACAGTAAGGCTTCAATGAGTGTCAGCAGAAAATAGGTCTTACCACCACCCGTACCACCAGCAATCAAGGCGTGAGGGAGTGCGTCATATTCCCAGACAAGATTTTTCATCAGTCTAAGACAGCCGTTTTCTGCCCGTACTTCATCAATGGTAATGCGGTTCGCTATCATATCATAAAGCAGGGTATATTCGATATAGCCGTCATGCAGGGTCTTGTCGGTCAGCTCACAATACAAGCCACTTTCCAATTTATCCTCTAACCGTAAAAGCTGGTCTTGATATTTCCCCAGCGTAATTTCACAGCGGATATGAAGCAGTCCCTTTTCCATTTGATAATAAATCTTTGGAAACCAGACGATTTTTTCCCTTGATCTGCTTTGCAGGTCAGTAAAAAAACCGCTGTCTTGTACGGTATCGGCTTCATACCATTTATTTTCCAGTACCATTCTTGCCAGCTTTTGACGGTGCAGGAGCTTCTTGAAACTGTCGTAACAAAAGCGGTAATACAGAAAAGCGACCAATGCACAAACACCAGTCGCTATCAGTATGGTTATGAAGTTGTAGGGGGAAAACGTCAAGCCGTTCTCTAACAAGCTGAAATGCTCCCAATCTGTACGCATGAGCTGTTTTATGTTCAGTAGCAGGAAAACCGCCACGAATAAAAACAGAAGTGTCCCTATTGTAAAGTGGTAAACAAGGTGCTTGTCGCTGGCTCTGATACGGTATCCTTTATATTTTAGCAGGTTCATAAACACTCCTTTCAATGTATTGAAAAAGCGGTCAATCTCTAAGGACTAACCGCTCATACCTATAAATTATTCTTAATCAAATATTACACCTTTCTTTTCTTAAACTTTTCTTTTGCATATTCATACGCTTCTTGAATAAGTGGTTTTAATTCCTCAAACTTTTGTTCTGTAGGATTCAAAATGCAAACCCACCCCATCCATGCATATACAGGGTGTGGCATTAGTTTATTACCAGAAGTAAAATCATACTCCATTTCTACGACACCACCTTTTGCTGGTCGCTTAGGAATATCGCCAAACATATTTACAAATGTATTTTTTCTCAACCCCATATTTACACGATATATGTTTTCTCTATCAAGATTAGAGCTTTTATCATTCTCGCCGTCTTTTTCTTTAACAGTAAGAATATACACCCCACGTTTAAGCGTATTATTGGGATTGTAAAATATACCTTTTTCTCCCCAGCTATTCACTAAGACAGTACCTTCCAAATTATTAAGACAGTATTGTAATATTTCATCTAGTGTCATAAATTCTACCTCTCTTTCAATTTACAAATATGGTATAAATTATAACTGTGCCTTTTATTTTTTGCAATGATATTGATTTATTTTTTCAACTGTCTCTGCGGTGCATGGTTCTGTGGAGTGCCTGTGTTCTGATTACCTTTATTCTTCAATACAATATCCTCTGCTTTTACATACCAGTCCACATCTGCACCCGTATAGGTCTTTCGTGATACCGTATCGGCTACGGGATTGACAAGCTCCACAACTGTATTGTACGGAAATTCCCTTAACGGTACTTCTGGCGGTACGGACACGGGGATAATT
>OBXC01000685.1_pt1 | contig 22834 bp, 13 predicted proteins | sample 1538111 | NCBI WGS metagenome assembly OBXC01 (sample SAMEA2580137, study PRJEB22360) | human gut metagenome | biome: human gut; feature: human-associated habitat; material: faeces | place: Denmark | collected 2008/2010
TCTCTTTTTTGTTAGGAATAGTTCCTATATTTGCCAATGATAATTATACACTAACTCTGAAGAATAGGGAAAGTTCTTGAGCGAAGCATAAAACTGCCGTAGAAAATGCAGTCAGGTCATTGTTGTATATGTTTTTTCTGGAGAAATAGAGGAAATTACAGAAGAAGCAATAAAAGTCCATGTTCGTGAAGGCGATAATAAAAGAAAATAACAGAATATTGAAAAAATAATACTAAAAAATACATAATCTATAAATAGTAACAGAAAAATTCAAATATTGTATTTATAAAGCAAAGGAGGAATGGTAACTTATAGGAATAAGAATGGAGAACTTTTGAAAGAAGGAGGAAGTATGAAGACAGGTAAAAGAAAAAATCAAAAGTACATAAGTGCAATGTTAATTGCAGCTATGAGTATGGGAAATGTGACGGGAGTCTTGGCAGAGCCTGTAAATGTTGTTGCAGTGAATGAAGAACAGGAGCGTGAGGTTTTGGAAACAGCCGTGCCAACAGAAAATCAGGAAATTTCTATTGTCAGAGGTGAAAGCTTGCAACTGGACAAACCGGAGGGCTTCTCCGAGAATGTTACATGGAGTGCAAAATTTTTAAAGAAGGATGGGACTTTCTTACGAAATGCAGGATATTCTAAAATTAAAAGAGAATTAAAAGAGGGCGAAACAGACGGAACACGTAAGGCAGGAGATGCAAGTGCGGAACATTTATTGAAGGTTGAAGCGGATGAAAACGGAAACGCAGTGATTACAGGAGAGAATAAGGGCAATGCCGTAGTGGTGGCACAGGATGACAAAGGAAAAACAGCACAGTGGAAGGTAGAAATTTTATATCAGTCTCCTTCAAAACTGCCCTCTGCAACGGCAGAAGATTACGGAAAAATTCGTCAGGCATGGAAAGAGTCTTTAATTGGCAAAGATTTAGTATCAGAAGAAGGCGGAGCGGAAGTCTTAGAAGAAATCAATAAGGAGGCAGAAGCGCTTTGGAACGCTTATGTTTATAAGGGACAGGAAGAATGTGGCGGTATTCCTTGGGCAGAGGATGAGGGAGCAAAAGGCAATAAGAATATTCCTTATGAAGACGATGCAGTGGAATTTTGTGTTTCTTTTAAAAAGGTGCTTTCTATGTGTAAAGCTTACGCAGCAGAAGGCGGAGCTCTCTATCAAAATCAGGATATGTTAAAGGATATTACCAATATTTTAGATTTTCTGTGCGGCTCTTGTTATACGGCAAAAAGCCAGACGGATAACTGGTGGACATGGGAAATCGGTATTCCCAAGGATTTAATTCCCGCTTTAATATTGATTTATGACGGGCTGATAGAAGAACAGGTTATGGCGTATACAGAAACACTTTACTTTTTCCAGCCTGATCCGTTCCATGAAGGCGTTATCAATACGGCAAGCACCCATAGGAAGGGATATCGTGAGGCGCAGGGAGCGAATATTATCGACTGTTCCACAACGGCAGTGGGACTGGGAGCATTGAGAGAAGATAATGAGCTGGTGTATTTGGGGATGCTGGCGTCTTCCCAGACCTTTGTTATTCAAAATGTAGAAGACAGCGCTCAAATCGCAGCGAATGGATATAACAGCGGCTTTTATCCGGACGGTTCTTATCTCGACCATATAAAGGTTCCATATTTAGGTGCTTATGGAATTGAATTTATGAAGGGAGCTGCAAAAATCCCTTATTTACTTTATAAAACCCCATGGAAATATCCGGACTATGTATGGAAAAATTTAGAAACTTATATTATTCATGGGTTCGGAAATGCTATATACAAGGGATGCATGTTGGACTGCCTGAAAGGACGTTCTGTATCAAGACCTACGTGGAGCAATCGGGATATAGGGCGAGAAGCTATGAAAATCAGTGTCAGATTGTTAGATTTTTTGGGAGAAAATGGGAGAAAAACAGTACTTCCCATGTTAAAGGAATGGATTGAGGAGGATAAGGGCTTTTTAGATAGCTTGAAAAATGTGGAAGATATAGACATAAAAGACAGAGCAAAGAAACTGTTAAGCGATACGTCTGTTAGGAGTGAGGTTCCTTCGGTACATAAATTGTATCCTCTTATGGATAGAGTTATTCATAGAAGAAAAAAATATCTTTTTGCAGTATCCATGTATTCAGAACGTATTCAGAATACAGAGATTATGAACCATGAAAATCGCTTTGGCTGGCATCAGAATAATGGTATGACTTATCTTTATGATGCAGATAATCAGTATACGGAGAATTATTGGAATACAGTAAATCCGTTAAGGTTGCCGGGAACAACGGTAGTTCCTGTAAATATTGGGACAGGGAAACCGGATGGCTCAGGTTTTGCGCAGGGCGGAGATTTCTGTTCTAAGGAGAGCTGGGTAGGAGGAACTTCCATAGGAAATTATGGCGTCAGCGGTATGTCATTTTCAGGAGAAACGCAGGGAATTGAAGGAGGCGCACCGGTTTCTTATGCGCCGGATTTAAAAGGCAAGAAGTCATGGTTTATGTTTGATGATGAAATTGTCTGCCTTGGAGCAGGAATTACAAATAAAAACATGGAACTTCCGGTGGAAACTACCATTGAGAATAAGAAGTTAAGAAAAGACGGAAGCAATCAGCTTCTTGTCAATGGAGAAAAAACAGAACTACCTGTGAAAGAAGCGAATGTAAAAGAGTTGGTTGAACGTACAGCAGATGTATCAGGCACAAGCTTTGAGCAGGTAAATTGGGCACATTTAGAAGGCAATCAGTCTGTGGGAACAGGATATTATTTCCCTGAAGAAAATACAGAAATTCAGGTTCGCAGAGGTCAAACCACAGGCAGTTGGAAGGATGTAGGAACTTTTGAGGGGGAAAGCACAGAGAATTATCTGGAAATGTGGGTAGACCACGGACAGAACCCGGAAAACGCATCTTACAGTTATGTATTGCTTCCCGAAACAAGTGCAGAAGAAACAGAAAATTACGCACAAGCACCTAAGGTAACCATACTGGAAAACAGCAGTGAGGTTCAGGCAGTGCGCCATGAGACATTAAAAATCACAGGCATAAATTTCTGGCAAGAGCAGGGAGGAAGTATAGACGGAATAACAAGTGATAAGGCTGCGTCTGTTATGCTTCAGGAAACGGAGCAGGGAACAGTGAAAGTTTCTGTTTCCGACCCCACAATGAAAAATAAAGGAAATATTCAGCTTACACTTGAAGAAGAAATAGCAGACTGTGTTCAGTTGGATGAAAATGTTACTTGTGAAAAAACAGAAAAAGGAGCAGTTTTGACCTTTTCTATGGCAGGAACAAACGGGGCAGCTTCCATGGCAGAGCTTCAGCTTGTGCCGCCTGTAACACCGCAGCCGGAAGAACCGGGGACACCTCAGAAGCCGGAAAATCCGGAAGAACCAAGTACACCGGAAATTCAGGAAATTGATATGCTGGTAAATAAAGAGCATGGTGTCAAATTAACGGGAGAAGGCTTAACATCAGATATGCAGTTATCTGTGGAAAAGCTGGATAAAAAACATGCAGATGTGAAGCTTATGGAAAAGGAAATTTCCAAGAAACAGCAGCTTGACAATCCTCTTGAAATTCAGCTTTTAAAAGACGGAAAAGAAATTGCCCTTCCTCATAAGGCAGAGCTTCAGCTTCCTATATCGGAAAAATATAACGGCAAAGAAGTTGTGGTACTTTCCTGTGACAATGAAAAAGTAAAAAAATTAAAAGGAAAGGTGAAAGACGGATTTGTATCCGTAGAAGTAGAGTCTTTAAACAGCTTTGGTACGGTATTGGAGAAAGCGGTTTCTTCCGGTGTGGATAAAGTCAAAACAGGAGATGAAACACCGTTTGCAATGCTGTCTGTGATGTTTGTAGTCGGAGGAACGCTGTTTGTTGTATTAAAAAGGAAGAAAAAGGCTTGATATTCTTTTTTGAATTGTGTACTATAAAGGAGTGTAAACTGCATATCCATGATGGTCGTTGGAGCTTGCTCCAAGGTTAAAAGGGAAATCGGTGCAAATCCGATACAGTCACCTCTACTGTAATGCTTTTCGGCTAAGTCAGAAAATCTGCCATCAGAGAAATAGATTTCCGGGTTGAGGGAGTTTTATTTGTGTAGAAAAAGATGTGCAGGATAAAATTTCATAGTGAAGATAGATAAGGTTTCTTTACCGGTGTGTAAAGAGACCTTTTTTTGTTTCATAGGAAATTGCGTCCTATGAAACAAAAAATGCTCTGTAAGAAAAAATATGTAAAGGAGAAAGAAAATGAAAAAAAGAAGAAATGCAAACCGTGTTCTCAGTCTGCTTCTGGTAATGGCGTTGCTTATTACCGGAATGCCTGTATCGGTACATGCCACAGGCGATATGGACCCCCCGGTTGTAGAAGCAGGAGAAATTTTAAGTGGGATGGGGCAGGAAGATGAAATTTCTGAAACAGAAATTCCCACAGTTATTGAAGCAGGAACGACGTATACTCTGACAGAGGACATTGTGTTTGAACAGGGACAAAATTTTGAGAGTATTGCAGGAACTTTAGACGGAAACGGACACACGATTACTCTTGCAGATAAGCCATTGGCAGACGAGGTAACAGGAACTATTCAGAACCTTGGAGTAACCAGTGAAAATGTGATTGCAAGTGACAAGACTTTTGGAAGTATGGCAGTTACTTTAAACGGAACTATTCAAAATAGTTATTCCACAGCGAAAATAAAATTGAGCGGCTGGGCAGGCGAAGTAGGCGGTCTTGTAGGAACGTTTCAGTCAGGTGCAATTAAGAATTCTTACTTTGGAGGAAGTATTGACTCCATGATGGCAGGCGGCCTTATTGGAATTCGTCAGACGGACGACAGTATTTTATCCAACAGTTATTATGCGAAGGATAAAGTGCCGGGGGCTTACGGTCCTGTATCTATGGGAAAATTTCCGGAAAATGCAAGTGATTGTGTAAAGACCTTAGAGGAACTAAAGACTGGGGCAGCATTATTAAATAAGGATATTCCGGATACAGGATTTACATGGACTTCTCCGGCAGACGGAAGTAATAGCGGACTTCCTGTTTTGACACAGCAGGGGGAAACACCAAATCCGGAACAGCCGGATAAAACAGCGCTTCAAAATGCTGTAAATGAAGGGAAGAAGCTGGAACAGGACAAATATACAGAAGAAAGCTGGAGAGGATTTGCAGAAGCATTAAATACAGCGGAGCAGATTTTAGAAAAAGCGGATGCAAAACAGACAGAAATTGACGAGGCGTTAAAAGCTTTAAATCAGGCAAAAGAACAGTTGGAGAAGAAAAAGGTTACAGAACCGGTTGCGCCTCCGACAGATGAAAGTCAGATTGTACATATCAAAAAACAGTCTGATTTGGAAAAAATAGATACAACACAGACAGGTACTTATTATGTACTGGACAATGATATTACGTTAGACGGAATGTATATGTCTTTTGTTGAATTTAACGGAACTCTGGATGGAAACGGACATACCGTTACCCTTGATGACGCTACATGGCTGTTTCAGAATGTAGGAGAAGAAGGTGTTCTTCAAAATATTCATTTCACAGGAACTTTAGCTTCATGGGCAGAAAGCGGACCGGCAGGTTATGATTTAAAAGGTGCGATTATCAACTGCTATACAGATGTAAAGGGCGATGCTGCCTGTGGATTTGCAAAGAGACTTTCCGGCGGAAGCCTGATTAACAGTTATTCTGTCAGTGAAGGAAAAATCGGTACTTTATTTAAAGAATACAAAGCAGGAACACTGATAAATTCTTATTGGTGTGAAAGTATGAAAAATCCTGTGGATTTTCCCACAGATGCGTTAGTGAATTCTTTTGCAAAAAAAGAAGAAGATATGAAGACAAAAGAGTTTGTACAGCTTCTAAACGGCAATAAGGGCGAATTTGGTGTTACATGGGGACAGAGCAGCGCCGGATATCCGTACTTTGGAGAAAATCAGGAATACAATCCTGACAAACCAAATCTTCCGGATAATAAATATGAAGTAGAATTTACTTTTGCAGACGGTGTGAAAGAAACCATTAAAAATCAAACCCTACATGTATCACCGGATGCAGTGGGAGCTTTTAATTTGGCCGGAACGTTCCAATTAAAAGATGTACCGTCTACCAGTAAAATCTCTTGGAATATGACAGAAGTAAAGCCGGAGGGCAGTTTATTAATCGGAGCAGATGAGGGAAGCCTTCGTGTAGACGGAGAAGGCTCTGCTATTGTATCAGCCACAGAGATAAAAGAAGATGCTTCCACAGAAACGGTTGCTTGGGTAAAAGTAATTGCTAAAGCACAGGTGATGGAAGAAATCAAACTTTTTATTGACGGACAGGACGTAACCAACGGCAAAATAAAAATAGCAGGCTCTGAATGGAAAAATATTCAGGTGCAGGCAAAATATCAGGGAAGCGAAGAATTTATTCCGGTACATAGTTCTCGTTTTACTTATGCGCCAAGTGACGAAAAATTGATTTATAACTTAAACTCATCCAGCGAATTTAAGTTCAACAAGCCGGGAACAGCATCTATGACAGTGACCGCAAAGGCAAACCCCGAAATAAAAGCAGAGGTAGAAGCAACTTCTTCCTATGTACCTGTTGAAAGTGTGAAGCCGGCTATTTCGGGAGAAAAAGAAATTCATTCCAGAAATGCCAATGATCCTGACAATTATGCGTTTTTGCCAGATTACAGCGGTGTGATTGTATCACCGGAAAATGCCAGCTATGCGGGTAACTGGACAGTAACCAGCAGCAATCCGTCTGTTGCCGACTATGTAGACAGTATGGTGAAGGGGTATGTACCATATAAAGCGGGTACAGTCACTTATACGGCAAAAATCGAACAGACAAATCCTGAGACAAAGAAAACAAGCGTAGTAAGCGGAACTTCAGAGGTTACTTATAAGTATAAAAATCCATTAACAAAAATAACCATAGATGAAAGCAACCTCCAGATGGAAAACTTCACAGAACAGCTCCTTAACTTAACCTTTGAGGGAGAGCTTTCCAAGGATGGCTGGAGTGTCACTGACCCACAGCTGGAATGGTCTTATGATAAAGCTGGAATTGTAAAGATTGTCCGTAAAGAACAGGGATATTGGAAAAAAGGAAATCCGGAATGGGATAATGCGCCGGATAAAGGCTCTTTTCTTACCAGTGATAAGTATTATGTGCAGTCTTTAAAAGAAGGTACTGTAACGGTAACAGGAACTCCGATAGACAAGACAAATAAAGTAGAGCCTATAAAATTCACCGTTACTGTGTCAGGCGGGGAAACACCGCAGGTAGATATTGATGCGTTGATAAACAAAGGATTGCAGGGGGCAAAAGAGCAATTTGCATCCAAATATCCGGAAGAAAATTATCAGTATAACAACAACGACTGGATTGTGTATGCACGTCTTCGTGCAGGAGAAACCATTTCACAGGAAAAATTAGATGCTTATTATCAGTCTGTGGCAGACACAGTGAAAAAATGGAGTAAAAAGCAAAAACCCACAGATATGGAGCGTGTGGCATTGTCCTTGTTAATTATGAACAAAGACATTACGGATGTAGACGGTGTAAATCTGGTAGAAATGATTTATAATCATCCGAGCTTAGATATGGGTGCAAATGAGCTGGCATGGGCGCTGCTGGTAACGGATGCAAAAGGAATGGAAATTCCCACAGATGCAAAATGGAACAGAGAGAGTATCATAACTGCACTTTTGAAATTCCAAAATGAAGAAAACGGCGGTTTCGGACTTGTGGATAATCAGACTGTCAGTGTGGATATGACAGCTATGTGCTTGCAGGCGCTGGCTCCGTACAGAAATATAAATGTAAAAGTTCATCAGGCAGTGGAAGCAGGATTAGAATATTTGAAGAATTCTATGTCTGACGCTTATGACTTTGGAACATCTGAAAGTACAGCGCAGGTACTGCTTACTTTGACGAGTTTAGGTATTGATCCTTTAAATTCCGATTTTGGAACTCCTTATAGTAATATGATTACCTGTCTTATGGATAACTATTATTGTGAAACAGAAAAAGGAAATGGTTTCTGCCATGATAAAAGTAATAAAAAGTTAAATGAAATGTCCAGTGTTCAGGTATTTCAGGCATTTACAGCTTATACACAGGTAAAAGCAGGAGAAAAGACTTATTGGGATTTAACAGAAGAAAATCAAAAAACAGAAGTAGAAGAAGTTATTCAGCTTATTGAAAACCTTCCGGCAATGAAAGATTTGACATTGGAAGATGCAGAAGTTGTGCTTTCCATTCAGGCATTGTATGAAAGCCTTACAGAAGATGAACAGCAGCTTGTACATAATGCAGAGAAGTTACAGAAAGCTATTGAACGCATTGAGGAATTAAAAACGCTGGGTGAAGAAGTAGGTAAAGTTACTTTAACGATTATGGACGGCTTAAAGAAGGAAGAAAAACTGTTGTCCCTTCTGGAAGAAAACGAAATAAAGGGTATGATGCTTCAGACACAGGCAACGATTTATCAGACGGACTCTATGATGAGCGTAATTGAACGTGCCTGCAAGGAAAATGGCTTTAGTATTTCTATTCGAAACGGAGAATATATTGAAGAAATTGACGGACTTGGCGAATTTGACCGTGGACCGGGCAGCGGCTGGGTAGGTACTTTAAATGACGAATTTACAAAAACCGGTTTTGCGGATTTTACAGTAGAAAACGGCAAGTTAAAAGATAAGGACGTAATTACAGTAGAATATACGGAAAATCTGGGAAAAGACGTAACAGAAAATGCCGAATTATCTACACTGGGAATTACAGACGGTAAATTGTCACCGGAATATGCAAGAGATACTTATGAATATACGCTTTCAGTGGGAGAAAAGGTAAAAGAAATTACATTAAATCCGAAATCTTATAATCGCTATGCGGAAACAGTAATAAAGTCAGCAGATAAGGTTTATGAAAGCGGACAGGCTATTCCTGTGGAAGACGGAACAAAAATTGAAATTGTTTCTAAAAAAACAGTAAGAGGAGAAGACATCAAAACGTATCTTCTTACCATAGAGCAGAAAAAGACTTCACAGCCTGAGCCACAACCGGAACCAAATCCTGAGCCAAATCCAAATCCGGATGAGCAGAAAGAAATTACATTGGTAAATAAAAAGTATGGAGTTTCTTTAAAAGGAAAAGGTCTTGAGCAGGATATGGAGCTTTTGGTAACACCTCTTGATAAAGACAGTGAAGCAGTGAAAGCAATGAGAAAGGAAATTCCTTCCGCAAAATCTGTATTCCGTTTATATGATGTTGTTATCCGACAGAATGGAAAGAACTTAGAGCTTCCTAAGGAAGCAGTGCTGTCTATTCCGGTAGGAGAAAAATATAACGGACAGCAGCTTACCGTACTGCATTACATAAACGGAAAAGTAGAAAAGCTGAATGGTAAGAGTGCAGACGATATGGTATCTGTTTCTGTAAAAAGTCTTGGAGGATTTGGAGTAGTGGTAGATACACCTTCAAATTCACAGGGGAATAATCAGAGCGGAAATCAGAACAATGGCACAAACAGTAGTACAAACAGTGGCATAAAAACAGGAGATGAGGCACAGCTCATGCTCTGGATGTGCATCGGTGTTGTATCCTTAGGAACAATAACAGCTTTGTACAGAAGAAAGAAAAATATAAAATAAAGAGACAAGAAACTGCCGTAGAAAATACAGTCAGGTCATTGTATCTGAGGTATATTTCTGCGGCAGTTTTTATTTCACAGGCAAGTATCACCCATGAATGTCGAAAACTACCTATATCATTAAAAATAGGGCAGGGTTACAATAGTTATAAAATAAGGGATAGTATAAGCTTTTATAAAAAATAGGAGACAGAAATGGGAAAAGGTTTTTATTTAACGCACGAGGCAAAAAGCTGGGAACAGGGACTTCCTGTGGGAAATGGAAGACAGGGAGCAGTGCTTTTGGGCGGAGTGCAGCAGGAACAGATTGTTTTAAATGAAGAAAGTCTGTGGTACGGAGGAAAAAGAGAGCGAGCCGTAGAGGCAGGCAAGGAAAAACTGGAAAAGGTGAGAGAGCTTTTAGAAAAAGGAGAGGCAAGCAAGGCACAGACTTTATGCAGCAGATGGTTTGTGGGAAATCCCAGATATACCAATCCTTATCATCCGGCAGCAGAGGCAGTTCTTACTTTCGAGCCTTTTGGAAAAGTAAAGGAGTATTTTAGAGGGATTGACTTAGAAAAGGGAGAGGCAGGGGTGAAAATCTGCTTTGACAACTGCGAAACAGTAAGAGAGATTTTTTCTTCTGTCAAATATCAGGTCACTGCCCTGCGGATGAAAACAGATAAAGAACAGGGCATGAGCTTTTTCTTAGGGTTAAACCGCAGACCGTTTGAAGAAAATGCCGAAGCAGGCGACAGAGAAATTTCTTTAAACGGACACAGCGGAGACGGAGTGTGTTATAATGTAAGGTGCAGAGTGGGGAAAACCGATGGAAGAGTCTGTATAGAAGGTGGATATCTTCTTGTAGAAAACGCCTCTTATGTGGAAATTTTCTTTTGCGTGCGTACAGATTATGAAGGTGAAAAATCTTTAGGTGCGTGCGGCAGGCTTTTACAAGAAGCAGCAAAAGCGGGATTTGAGGAAATTAAGAAGGCGCACATTGAGGAGTATGGAAAGCTCTACAACAGCATGAAGCTGGAGATAGAAGGGGAAGAGGAGCTGGAAAAAACTCCGGCGGATGAGCTTTTAAAACGCTGTGAAGAACCAAAGGTTCAGGGCTATTTAACTTGGCTTATGTTTTCCTACGCCAGATATCTTCTTATTAGCAGTTCCTATGGCTGTGCGCTGCCTGCAAATCTTCAGGGAATATGGAATGGAAGCTTTACTCCTCCGTGGGAAAGCGGATATACCATCAATATTAACCTCCAGATGAATTACTGGATGGCGGACAAAGCAGGATTGGGCGTATGCTATGAGCCGTTCTTCAACTTGATAGAGAAAATGCTTCCAAATGGGCGAAAAACAGCCAAAAAAGTGTATGCTTGCAGAGGATTTGTAGCGCATCACAATACAAATTTGTGGGGAGATACAGATATTACAGGGCTGTGGCTTCCTGCATTTCTCTGGTCTATGGGTGGCGCATGGATGGCAAACCAGCTTTATCATCACAGTGAGTTTGAGGAAAATCCGAAGGAAATCAGGGAGCGTGTGCTGCCTGTTATGAAAGAATGTATTTTATTTTTCTATGACTATCTTTATCGGAAATCTGATAAAATGTGGATAAGAGGCCCTACGGTATCACCGGAAAATACCTATCGCCTTTTAGATGGTCAGGAAGCCAGTGTGGCTATGGGCGTTGCCATGGACCATCAGATTATTCGTGAGCTTGCGGAGAATTATCTGGAAGGATGCAGAAGATATAGCACAGGTTTGCCGGAATATGAGACAGAAAAAATGGCGCAGGAGATATTAGAACATTTGCCGCCTACCAAGATTGGGAAGTCTGGCAGGATTTTGGAATGGCAGGAGGAATACGAGGAAGTAGAAAAGGGACACCGTCATATTTCTCATTTATATGGGCTGCATCCGGGAAGAGAAATTTCAGAGGATACGCCTGCGCTTTTCGAGGCGGCGAAAAGAACTCTGGAATATCGTTTGGAGCACGGAGGCGGTCATACGGACTGGAGTAAAGCGTGGATTATGTGCTTTTATGCCCGCTTAAAGGACAAGAAAAAATTTGATGAGCAGATGAGACAATTTCTTGCAAACAGTGTGGATGAAAACCTGTGGGATATTCATCCCCCGTTTCAGATTGACGGAAATTTCGGAATGGCAGAGGCAGTATTGGAAGCATTGGCATCCCGAAGGGGTGATGTGGTAGAGCTTCTTCGGATTATTCCTGAGGGAATGGAGACAGGGATGGTGACAGGTCTGTGTCTGGAAGGAAGGCTGAAGGTGGATTTCGCATGGAAATGTGGAAAACTTACAAAAATTTCTCTTTCTTCGGGGAAAACTCAAACCATAGAGCTACGTTATTGTGGGATACGAAGGAGCGTTACTCTTTTAGAAAACAGCAGATTAGAGCTAGAAGGAGTGGAAAATTATGAATAAAAAAGAATATTTTGAAAGACAGAAAAACAGATATCAAAAGGGCGAGCTTGCGTGGTGTGCAAAGGCGGCGAGAGAATATCGTCCGGAAAACAGCAGTCAGATTATGCGTATTGCAGATGAGGCTGTGCGCTTAGAGTTTATTTTTGACTTACCTTGGGACATGGAGCGTACCTACGAAAAGGAGACATTTACATATCCCATTAACTGGACGTATATGCCCACAGATGACCCGGAGTTTATTTATCAGATGAACCGTCATCGTTATTTTATCTGTCTGGGACAGGCTTATGCCATGACAGGAGAGGAAAAGTATGCCAAAGCCTTTGTAGATATGATAACAGACTGGATTACAGGCGTACCTCTGACAGAGGAGAGTAAAAAGGTTACATGGAGAGAAATTGAGGCAGGTATTCGTGGGGAAAACTGGACAAAGAGCATCTTATATTTTGAAAACAGTCCGCTGATTGATGACGCTTTTATGGAAATGTTTACAAAAAGCTTAGAGGAACATGGAGAATATCTTCTTCATGCCAGAAGGGGCTTTCAGATTTCCAGCAACTGGGGTGTTATTGAAAACCACGGTTTGCTGTTTATCGGTCTGGCGCTTAATCAGGAGGAATATGTGGAAACGGCTTTAAAGCGTCTGGAGCAGGAAGGGCAAATTCAGGTATTTTCAGACGGCGTACATTGGGAGCAGTCCTGTATGTATCACAATGAAGTTCTGCACTGCTTTTTAGAGAGCGTTCATATTTTACAGGTATGGGAAAGGGAAATTCCCGAAAAGCTTTTAGAAGTTACCCGCCGTATGGCAATGGCAAATGTGGCATGGAAAAAACCGGATGACTGTCAGCCTCTTACCGGAGACAGTGACGAAACTTGTCTGGAGGATATGCTGGCTGCTTCTGCTATTATTCTGGCAAAGGAAGGCTGTCAGGAGGCAGAGGCTTTAAAGGGCTGTGCAGGAGAATATCCGGACTATGAGAGTATCTGGGATTTACGTCAAAAAGGAGCAGATATTTACGACAACATCAATGGACAGACGCCGAAGCAGAAGAATTTTATGCTGGAGGAAAGTGGAAATTATTATGTGCGAAGTAGTTGGGAGCGTGACGGAGAATATCTTCACTTCCGAAACGGCTGCCTGGGCGGAGGACACGGACATAATGACAAGCTGCATCTTGATGTGGTCAGCGAAGGCGAGGACGTACTGGTGGATGCAGGAAGATATCAGTATACTTATCACGAAGAAAACAGGATTTGGCTGAAAAGCGCTTATGCACACAACACGATTTTAGTAGACGGACAGGACTTTATGGAATATACAGACGCATGGGGCAGCCAAAACGCTGTGCCTGAGCTTCGATTTGCACCAAAGGAAAAGAACGGATATCTGGTATTGGAGGGTGCACATACAGGATATCTGCAAGGGGGAGCGCAGGTGCTTCTGAATAGAAAAATAGTCGTATTAGAACCGGGGGTTTATGTGATTGCAGATATGGCGTATACAGGAGAAACACATACATATAGCAGAATTTTCCACTTCAATAATCAGGGACAGCTTGTTTACGAAGACAACAGAATTGTATATAATGGAGAGAAAGCAAAAATGGAACTGGTATTTCCTCAGAAAGACACATCCGTTAAAAAGGTTGAGAGCAAGCTTTCCCGCCATTACAATCTGTGTGAGAAAAACGAAAGTATCTGGGCAGATAGAAAGGGAGAAGGAACAACAGCCATGCTTGCGGTGCTGGCAGGCAGACAGAAGCAGAAGGCAGAGGTGTGTATGCAGCAGGTTTATAATCCTGTACGGGATTGTATGCTGGATGAGAAACAGGCGCAGGGCTTGTATATCCGCACAGATAATCACGAATATCAGTTGATATTCCGATACCGTGATTTGACAGGGCCGCAGGATTTACTTCAGGTGGATGAGTGTCTGGGAATAGGAAGCCTGTTAATCTGTGCAGATAAAGGAGATACCATTAGTTTCGCATAATATACAGAGGGTGAAAATATGTACAGACTAATGATAGTAGAAGATGAGCAGGCAATCGCACAGGGTATTGCAAACAGCCTGCCGTGGGAAGAGTGGGGCTTTCAGATAAGCAGAGTTTGTTCAAACGGAGAAGAAGCTCTGGAAGCCATCGCTGTGGAATGTCCGGACTTGGTGCTTTCCGATATCCGTATGCCGAAGATGGACGGGCTTGAGCTAATGAAGCGGCTGAATAAAGAATATCCCCATATCAGAATTGTAATTTTAAGCGGTTACAATGATTTTGAATATCTTCAGACTGCAATTCAGAACGGAGTAAGTGAATACTTATTAAAACCTACGGATATTGATGAATTTGAGGAAGTATTCCGCAAAATGAAAAAGAAGCTGGATGAGGATGTAGAGCGCCGACTTTCTGACGAAGAAGCCAGACAGTTAAGAGAGCAGAAAAGATGTAATGCCTTAATCAAAGGATACGGCTACAACGAAGATGAAATGGAGTAGCTTTTTGAAGGAGAATGTCGTTTCAGCGTTATGTTCTTTTATCTGGAAGACAGTCAGAAAAAGGACAGGAATGTCAATTATCACCTGATGGTACAGGTGTTAAAGGCTTTGCGGGAATATCAACATTTAGATGACATTTCAGGAAAATTTTTTTTGAACTACGAGGAAAGGCTGACAGGAATTTTAATGCTTCCGCCTGATGAAAAAGAGGAAACCTTACGGGAAAAAACAGAGAAATTACTGCAATATGTAAAAGAAAGTACGGGGATTTGCTTGTCCGTGGGCATCAGCAGCTTTTGTGTGGATTATCAGATGCTGCCCCGGTGCTATGAGCAGGCAAAGTGCTGTGTCAGTCAGAAAATCTTTAAAGAGAAAAAAGATTTGATTATGTATTATGATGAAATTCGAGAAGCGGATTTTGATTATTATACCATTTCCTTTGACGATGCAAAGATTATGGAATATATCTTAAAGCAGGAAAAGGAAAAACTGATGGAAGCCTTGGACAGCACCTTTTCTGTTTTTTACGACAGGGTGATTTCCGATTATGGCTATATTAACCGTCTGTGTCTGGAATTGCTGTTTCACATTTCCAGAAAGCTTCTGCGATGCAGTGTGCAGATGGAAAAGGTTATGAAAGAGCAGGGATGCAGATATTCGGATATTTATAAAAAGGATACGTTGAAGGAAAAAAGAGATTTTCTGTATCTGGTGCTTTTAGAGGCTTCCAAAGCCTGCAAAGAGATGAGGGGAGAGAATAAGAAGCGCAGCAGTCTGGCATCTGCTATTCGGGAAATCGTAGATTTGGAATTTACCTCCAATAAAATTTCTCTGGAATATATTGCGGGAAAGGTGCATAAAAATACTGCCTATATTTCCAAAATCTTTAAAAGTGAATTTGAATGTAACTTTAGTGAATATGTAACACAAAAGCGAGTGGAGAAGAGCAAGGAGCTTTTGTCTGACCCATCCCTGAAAATCTATGAGATTGCGGAAGCTCTTGGCTGGGCAGACGTATCAAATTACATTAAAGTGTTTAAAAAGAGCTGTGGCATGAGCCCCAATGAATACAGAAACTTTGTAGAAGGTGCGAGGTCAGGAAGGGAATGAAAAAGAAAAAAACAGGAGCGTTAAAGCGGAAAATGCTCTTTGGCATGCTGTTGATTTTAATTCCGGTGCTGGGCGTGGTGACTCTTTTATTCTGGCAGACAAGGTCTGCTTTAAAAGAGGAGTATATTCGTACTGCCCATCATGATTTAAGAGAAGTGAGCTGAAATGTTGATGAGAAGGTAGATGAAGTGTATGCCATGTCCGATGTGTATGCAGGGACAGATGAGTTCGAGGATTATGCGGAAACCATTTACAGCAAAAGGAGCAGTTCTTATAAAAAAGGAGCGATTGTCCGTATTCATGAGCAGATATTAGAGCCATTGGACAGGCTGAACCGCCGTGAAAAGCTCAGCGCCATGTATACTTGGAGAGGGGAGCTTTTAAATTTCAGAGATCCCAATCAGGATACAGAGGAAACAAAGCATGAGCTGGAAAAAATGCAGGTAAATGATCCGGCAAATTTGATGCGGTTTATCTGGTATCCCGTAAGGGAGAACTTTTTGCTCAGCGATATGCCTGAGGATATTCATGAAAAAATGGCAGTTTTTGTTTCCAGACGTGTGTTTTCCCGTGAACATAACCGTTATGAATATGTGCAGATTTTTGCTCTTGATGAAGGTGTTTTTTACGATTTATATAAGGATAAAGCAAAGGCATTAAGAGGAGAAATTTATATTATAGACAGGGAAGGAAACGTTATTTCCAGCAGTGACGAAGAAACTTTAAAGGCAGGGAAAATTCCGCAGGTTCATGAGCTGTATTCCCTGAAAATTCTTCTTCAGCCGATTGTGGAAAATTCTTTCTTATATGGAACAGAAGGCTTGGAAAGACCGATGACCGTTCGCCTTTCTATCCGTAAAAGAGACGGATGGGTTTGGATAAGAGTCATAGATAACGGCTGTGGAATGGAAAAAGAGCGTTTGGAGCAGGTACGCAGTCAGATTAAAGAGGGAAGAAAAAACACAGGGGAAAAAGCGCCGAGAAGTATGGGAATTGGACTTCACAGTGCACAGATGCGTATTCGTCTTTACTTTGGAATTGAGGATGCCGTGTCCATATACAGCAAAAAGGGCATGGGAACGCTGGTCGTTGTAAAAATTCCTGTGATTACCAAAGAGGACGTAGACGAGAACGGAAATTTAAAAGAAAAACAAAAATAACCAATGGATATAAAAAACCACCTATATAAATTCTAAGCTTCACAAGATAAAATAAAGATATCAGGAAAGAAGTGAGAGGTGGAATTTTATGAAAAAGAATTCAGCAGTAAAAGTGAAAACCTCCGTAGCACAAAAGAAGGAAAACAGAAGTGGATGGATGTTTATTATACCATATTTGATTTTCTTTACAGTGTTTACAGCCGTGAATTGTTTGATACGGTAAAATCCCTTCAGCCGGATTGTATTGTAAGTGGAAGAATAGGAAATGATTTAGGAGAATATATGACAACCAGCGACAACTTCCTTCCACGTCTTTCCTATGAAGGAGACTGGGAGCTTCCCGCTACCTTAAACGACACATGGGGGTATAAAATAGGAGACGAAAACTTTAAAAGTCTGGATGAGGTTATCCGTCTGCTCTTAAAAGTAGTAAGCAGAGGGGGAAATTATTTGCTGAATATCGGTCCTGACGGAACAGGAGCAGTGCCAAAGGGAAGTCTGGACGTTTTAAATGAAGTGGGTAAATACGTAAAGGAAAACGGCGAAGGGATTTTCGGAACAAAGGCAATGCCATATTACCCTTATGAGCTGGACTGGGCAGAGCTTACCAGAAAGGAGCATAAGCTCTATGTGCACGTATTGAAGAAAAGAGAATATATTGAGCTTCCAAACATTGCCAATTATTCTGTAAGTGCTAAAGTTTTAAAGAATGACAGAGCTTTAGAACCGCAAAATACGTTAAACTGTGAGGAAATATCTACGATTGTCATTCATTTGCCAAAAGATTTATGGAAAGAAACCAATTACTGTGTGGAGATTACTCTTCAGGAAGAAGGCTTGGAGTTCTTGTCTTTGTAAGCTTGAAGAAATGCTTCTTGCTCCTTGTCTGAAAGCTCTTTGTCAAAGCTTGTCTTTGCCATGGGGAGGCAAAGGATACAAAGAGTAAAAAGAATAAGGAGAAGGAATAATAAAAAAAGCATAAAAACACCTCCGATACATAAAAATACTTTTCAATCTTAACAATAGGATATGTAAATAAAGGGAAAATATGTGAAAAACATCTCTGGAATTATAAAAAAAAGCGTGATAAAATAAAAAATCGTGAAATAAGAATGAAGAAGGAAAGGGGAAGAAGGATGACAAATGACATGACATCGGGAAGTCCCATAAAGCTGATTATCAGATTTATGATTCCAATGTGTTTAGGAAATATTTTTCAGCAGTTTTATAATATTGCGGACTCCATTATTGCAGGACAGTTTTTGGGCGTAGATGCTCTTGCAGCTATTGGAAGTACCGGTTCTTTAATCTTTTTGGTTACAGGCTGGTTAAACGGGCTTACCAGTGGATTTTCTATATGGGTTGCCCAATGGTTTGGAGCCGGAAAGCTGGATAGAATGAGACATTATATCGCTATGTCCGTCTACATCTGTGTGGGCTTTGTTGTAGTGATGACAGGAGGGCTTTTAATTGCCAATGAGCCGATTTTGCGCCTGATGAATTCACCGGAGCATCTTATGGGAGATATCAGCAGCTATATGGCAATTATTTACGCCGGTCTGGCAGTTACCTGTGCTTACAATGCCCTTGCCGGTGTGCTAAGAGCGTTGGGAGACAGTAAGTCACCCTTGTATTTTTTGATTATATCTGCGGTGATTAATGTAGTGCTTGACATTGTATTTATTGTGGTGTTCCACATGGGTGTGGAAGGCTGCGGTTATGCTACGGTAATTGCACAGGGAATATCTGCGTTTTTGTGTTTCCTGTATATTCTTAAAAAATTCGATGTTTTGAAGTTAAAAAAGGAAGATTTTCATTTTTCCATGAGCACAATCAACAAGCTACTTGGACTTGGAATTCCCATGGCATTACAATTTTCCATTACTGCTATCGGAACCATTATTGTGCAGGGAGCTATTAACGTATACGGTGCAGTGAGCATGGCGGGATTTTCCGCAGCAGGAAAAATTCAGAATATCATTTGTACCGTATTTGTGTCCTTTGGCGCTACCATTGCTACTTATGTAGGGCAGAACCGTGGCGCAGGCAAGATGGACAGAGTGAGAAAGGGTGTATATCTCACACAGGCAATGATTTTAGTTACCAGCTTGATTATGATGGTGCTGGTTCATTTCTTTGGAGAGTATCTGATGTTGATTTTCGTGAAAGCATCGGAGACAGAAGTATTGAAGGCAGCGGGAATTTACTTTAATACGGTAGTGTGGGCATACCCATTTCTGGGAAGTATTTTCCTTTACCGAAACGCATTGCAGGGTATGGGATATGGACTTGTTCCTATGATGGGAGGCGTGTTTGAGTTGGTTGCCAGAGCCGGAATTGTTTTTCTGGTAGCGGGAAATACCAGCTTTGCAGGAGTATGTATGGCAGATCCGGCGGCATGGATTGCAGCGCTGATACCACTGATACCATATTATTTCTGGATTATGAAGAAAAAAGAAAACAGATAGAGAAAAAGTCAGAAAGTCATGATGCTGTGGGGAGCGGTATTGTGGCTTTTTTTGTTGTATCTTATGCAGATGCACTCAAACATGGCTTTCAAAACATCACTATACTCGAAAAAACTGCGAAAATAGGACTAATCATTTGCTGTTGGAATACTGAGTGTGTATCTGAGAAGATAGCTATACGTTAATGGAAGAAATAAAGCTGAAAGGAATTAAAGAGGGAAATGTAAGAGATATTAAGCTGATGATTGCGGATTTTAAAGCATGTTATGTGATGAAATGCAGATAAGGATTAGTGTTTTGTAAGTAAAGGACAAGAATAGGAGAATGGATGTGTTGGGATGGAATATAGAGTGTGTGACTAATAGTTTACTCTTTTTGCGATTAAAAAGTCAATGAACATTCTATGAAGAAAGGGGAAATAAATAGAGAACTTTTTATGCCCTGTCCAAGAAGGAAAATGTCTGGAAACTTGTTTTTTTCTTTGCTATACTATATGTTATAGAATTCCTCTGTAAGATGGAGGAAAAAGTATGGATACATTATTAAAGAACCTTACAATTAAAAATAATTTTATGTTTGCAGCAGTGATGTCAGATGAAGAAAACTGCAAAGGCTTTTTGGAACGTGTTCTTCCTATAAAAATTGACCATGTGGAAATCAGTACAGAGAAAAGTATTGTTTATCATCCGGAGTATAAAGGTGTTCGTTTAGATGTTTATGCAAAAGATGAGAAAAATACCCGCTATAATGTAGAAATGCAGGTACTAAAGCAACCGGCATTGGGGCGCAGAAGCCGTTACTACCAAAGTCACATGGATATGGATATTTTAGTCAAGGGATGTAACTATGCAGAGCTTCCCGACAGCTATGTAATTTTTCTCTGTGATTTTGACCCTTTTGGTGCAGGAAAATATCGTTATACGTTTCAGATAACTTGCAGGGAAGCGGAAAATATTCTTTTAAAGGATGGACGTTGTATTGTGTTTTTAAATACTCATGGAGAGAATTCAAAAGACGTACCAAAGGAATTGGTTTCTTTTCTGGAATTTGTACATGCAGACTTAAAAGAAAGTCAGAAGGATTTTCAAGATGATTATGTAAGGCAAGTGCAGAAATCAGTCACCCATATCAGGGAGAGCAGAGAAATGGAGGAAAGATTTATGCTTTTAGAACTATTGCTGGAAGATGAACGTAGAGAAGGACAACTAAAAATGGCAAAGGAGATGCTTGAGATGACTTTAAGCAGACTTGGACGATTACCCAATAGTCTTCTGGAAACTCTGCATCAGCAACAGGATATAGAAAGGCTTAAAGCTTGGATGCAGACAGCATTAACGGCTCAATCACTGGATGAATTCATTTCTAAGATGTAATATTTAGAAGTAAAATCAAATCTGAAATACCTGCAAATCTTTAGTGCTTATGGGGTTTGCAGGTAATCAAAACATTTCAATACCATTTCAGGTAAAATTTCAGGAAAAGCAGAGGAATTCTATTTTAAAATCCCCCTAAAATATGCTCTAAAAAATAATTTGAAAAAAATAAAAAAAATTTTAAAAAAGTACTTGCATTTTTAAAAACAATGATATATAATATATTTTGTTGTGAGGCACAACAAAAAACATTGGGCTATCGCCAAACGGTAAGGCAACGGACTCTGACTCCGTCATTTCAAGGTTCGAATCCTTGTAGCCCAGCTTTCAATCCCAGACAAAGCGTCTGGGATATTTTTTTGTTTCATAGAAAAGAATAGGGGGATAATGATTATGAAATATTCTTTTGACAGCAGAATACGTTTCAGCGAGACAGGGGAGAATAAATGTCTTACCTTAAATGGAATTATCAATTATTTTCAGGATTGCAGTACATTTCAATCAGAGGATATCGGTGTTGGTATGAAATTTCTGGAAGAGAGACATCAGGTATGGGTGCTTTCCGCATGGCAGATTGTGGTGGAACGTTATCCTAAGCTTTGCGAAAAAGTTACAATATCTACGTGGCCTTATGAGTTTAAGCATTTTCTGGGAAAAAGAAATTTTGCCATGGAGGATGAAAATGGCAATAAAGTAGCCTATGCGAATGCTCTATGGACACTTCTGGATTTGAATACAGGTCATCCGGTGAATGTGGATGAAACTCAGATTAAAGCTTATGTGTTAGAGGAAAAGCTGGATATGGAATATGCACCCAGAAAGATAAGGATGCCAAAGGACTACAAAGAATTTCCTTCATTTCAGGTGAAAGCACATCATCTGGATACCAATCATCATGTAAACAACGGACAATATGTGCTGATGGCGCAGGAATATATTCCGGCAGATTTTGCAGTAAAACAAATGCGGGCAGAATACAAAAGTCAGGCAGTTTTGGACAGTGTGATAATACCGAAGGTACATGAAGACGAAGAAAACGGAATTTACACAGTGAGTCTGGACAGTCCCGATGGAGAAACTTATGCGATTGTGGAGTTTCGGTAGATAAATTTATTGTGAAAAGAAATGTTCTATGATATGCTTGAAACACAGCAATCAGTTAGGAGAAATATAGAGGAGAATTTATGATAGAATTAGGAAAAAAACAGGAGCTGACAGTTGCAAAGCTGGTAGATTTCGGTGTTTATTTAGGTGAAACAGAAAATGCAGGGGAGAAGGAAACTGTTCTTCTGCCGAAAAAACAGGTTCCGGAAGGAACACAGAAGGGCGATAAGATTTCTGTATTTATTTACAAGGACTCATCAGACCGTTTGATTGCCACTGTGAGAGAGCCGAAAATTACTTTGGGAGAAATTGCAGTGCTCCGTGTAGCGCAGGTGACAAGAATAGGAGCATTTTTAGACTGGGGCTTGGAAAAAGACCTTTTCCTTCCATATAAACAGCAGACAAAAAAGCTTCATGAAAACGAAGAAGTTCTGGTGGCATTGTATATTGATAAGAGCAGCCGTCTTTGTGCTACCATGAAGGTGTATCATTATTTAAGAACAGACTCACCTTATGGAGAGGGCGATACAGTAACCGGTGTTGTTTATGAAATCAGCGATAATTTCGGTGTTTTTGTGGCTGTGGATGATAAATATTCTGCCATGATACCAAGACAGGAAGCACAGGGGAATTATAAACCGGGAGATGAGCTGACCTGTCGTGTGACAGCGGTACGTGAAGACGGAAAACTGACACTGAGCGCTAAGAAGAAAGCGTATATGCAGATTTATGAAGATGCAGAAAGTGTTTATGAAATCATTCAGGAATTTGACGGGGAACTGCCTTTTGACGATAAGGCAGACCCGAAGATTATTCAAAGAGAATTTGGACTCAGTAAAAATGCTTTTAAGCGTGCAGTGGGGCATCTGTTAAAAGAGAATAAAATCGAAATAAAAAATGGGAAAATTTCTATACGGTAAGACTTTTCCAAGAGAAAAGATTATGGTATAATGTTTGCACGATGTGCAAACCAAGCCGATAAAATCGGCTTTTTTTTTTCCACTTTCCGGTTTTTTCTGCTCACAGCCTAAA
>OBXC01000696.1_pt1 | contig 22325 bp, 19 predicted proteins | sample 1538111 | NCBI WGS metagenome assembly OBXC01 (sample SAMEA2580137, study PRJEB22360) | human gut metagenome | biome: human gut; feature: human-associated habitat; material: faeces | place: Denmark | collected 2008/2010
GTAGTAAAAAATAAACCATTGATGTGGAGATAAAAATAGATCGTGCACTACTAGAGAGCTTGGATGGTGGAAACAAGCAGAACGCAGCCTATTAAATGGACCACTGAGGGCAAAATGAAAAGCAAATGCTGAGTATCTTTTGACGTAAAGACTTACGTTAGTAGTCAGGAATGTGATAGCATTCTATATAAAGAGTATGCTTTTTTAGCATAAAACAAGGTGGTACCGCGGGTTTATATATTGTCCGTCCTTGACAGAATTTTTCTGTCGGGACGGATTTTTTGTTTTATAAGGAGGAAGAAAATGAGTTATTCAATATTATCAGAAATTCAAAGTTATCTTGAAAAAGGTGATTATGATATCGTACCAATCTACAAAAAGTTTCCTGCAAAGGATTTAACGCCAATGAATATTCTTAAAGAACTCAAGGGAAACAATCAAGAATGTTATTTATTAGAAAGTGCTGATCATCAAAAACGTTGGAGTCGATATTCTTTCTTAGGCTATAACCCAGTTATGTCAATAGCTTGTTATGATCATCAAATCATTGTTGGTCAGGAAAAATATAGAGTTGATCACCCACATGATTATCTCCGAAATCTTTTATCCCATTATAAAACTCCATTTATCCCATCATTGCCACCTTTTACAGGGGGACTGGTTGGCTTCTTTGGGTATGAGTATTTTCATTATAATGAGCCGACATTAAAGAGGGATAAAGATGATAATGAAAAGATTCCTGATATGTATTTAATGTTATTTGATACAGTCATTTGTTTTGATCATCAGGAACATATGATTCAATTGGTCACTCATGTTCCCATTCAGAATCTAGAAGTTGAATATCAAAAAGGAATGCAAAAACTTGAAGAACTTCATTGTATGATTCAACAAAATCAAAAATCATTGATTCCAGCACTACAAATAAAAGAACCATGTCTATCCTTATTTTCAAAAGAGAAATACTGTGAAATCGTTGAACAAGCAAAAAAGCATATTTATGAAGGTGATATCTTTCAAATTGTTCTTTCTAATCGATGGGAGATTGAAGCAAAAGGAAGTCTCATTCAAATCTATGAGAACTTGAGAGAAACAAATCCATCACCCTATATGTTTTATCTTTCTACTGAGGATTTAGAGATAGTTGGTGCTTCTCCAGAAACATTAGTAAAATTAGACGATAACAAATTATATACGTATCCACTAGCAGGTACAAGACCTAGAGGTAAAACGATAGAGGAAGATAAACAAAATGAAACAGATCTATTAAATGACCAAAAAGAGTTGGCAGAACACAATATGCTTGTTGATTTAGGAAGAAATGATATAGGGAAAATCAGTCAGTTTAAGAGTGTTCGAGTTGAAGAGTATCTGAGTATTCTCAAATATTCTCATGTTATGCATATTGGTTCGACAGTGAGTGGTAAAATTTTACCAGATAAAGATGCAATAGATGCGATCGATGCATTATTACCAGCTGGAACTTTATCAGGAGCACCAAAAATCAAAGCCAGTTCTCTGATTTATGAATTAGAAGGCCATAAACGCTACCTCTATGGTGGGGCTATAGGATATATCGGCTTTTCTGGGCAAATGGATACATGTATTGCCATTAGATTTGCTTATAAAACGAAAAACAAAGTATATGTAAGCAGTGGAGCAGGCATTGTTGCTGATAGCCAGCCAGAGAAAGAATTCCAAGAGTGCTGTCAAAAAGCAGCAGCTATTATGGATGCTTTAAAGTGTTCTCAAGGAGGGAAATTATGATTTTACTGATTGATAATTATGATAGTTTTTCTTATAACCTATATCAGCTTATAGGAACTATTGAGTCAGATATTCAAGTTGTTAGAAATGATGAATTATCTCTAGAAGATATTCATAAATTGAATCCTCAAGCTATTGTGCTTTCACCAGGTCCAGGACATCCACATGAAGCAGGTATTATAGAAAGTGTTATTAAACAATTTTATCGTTCTGTACCAATATTAGGAATTTGTTTAGGTCATCAGGCAATTTGTGAAGTCTTCCAAAGTGAGATTACCTATGCAAAAGAATTAATGCATGGGAAAACATCACTCATTTATTTACAAGATGATGTTCTATTTCAGGGCTTAGAGAAATCCATTCAAGTCGCAAGATATCACTCTTTAATAGTCAAGAATATATCAAAAGATTTGAAAGTTATAGCGAAAACAAGTCAAGGTGAGATTATGGCAGTGAAGCATAATCTTTATCCTGTTTATGGATTGCAGTTTCATCCAGAATCTATTTTAACAAATGATGGATTAAGAATTATACAAAATTTTATAGGGGGAATGAAAAAATGATTAAAGAAGCGATTCAGTTATTAGCACAAGGAAATAATTTATCAAAACAACAGGCATATGAATGCATGAATGAAATTATGGCAGGTGAGGCATCACAGATACAAATGGCAAGTTATTTAACAGCACTAAGTTTAAAAGGTGAAACAATTGATGAAATCACAGGAAGTGCAGGAGGAATGCGTGAACATTGTATTAAAATATTAAACGATGAAGATGTATTAGAGATTGTTGGAACAGGTGGAGACCATTCAAATTCATTTAATATTTCTACAACGTCTTCACTTGTTATTGCAGCAAGTGGTATCAAAGTTGCAAAACATGGTAATCGGGCAGCAAGTTCAAAGTGTGGTGCAGCAGATGTATTAGAAGCATTGGGAGTAAAAATTGATATATCACCAAAACAGAGCGCAGATCTTTTGAAACAAATAGATATATGTTTTCTCTTTGCTCAAAACTATCATATTGCAATGAAATATGTTGCCCCTGTCAGAAAAGAATTGGGAATCAGAACAGTTTTTAATATTCTCGGGCCATTAACGAATCCAGCAGGAGCATCAATGCAAATCATGGGAGTCTATGATGAGACATTAGTTGAACCCCTCGCAAGAGTGCTTAATAATTTAGGAGTCAAACGTGCAATGGTTGTTTATGGAGAAGATGGCTTAGATGAGATTTCTTTATCTTCTTCAACACAAATCTGTGAGATTCATGATGGACACTATACATGTTATAAAATAACACCTGAACAATTTGGGTTTGAGCGTTGTTTAAAAGAAGAACTGGTAGGAGGGACTCCACAAGAAAATGCAAAAATCACATTAGATATATTAAAAGGACAAAAAGGTCCTAAACGAGATGCTGTTTTAATGAATGCAGGAGCAGCAATTTATATAGGCGGTAAGGCCCAGGACCTACAGGAAGGGATTGCAATAGCAAGACAAATGATTGATGAGGGGAAAGCTTTGAAGAAATTAGAGGATTTTATTCAAGCTTCACAGGTAGAAGTATGATTCTTGAGCAGATAGTCGAAAAAACGAAAATAAGATTACAAAGACAAAAGGAATTGCTTTCACTTGATATTTTAAAACAACAAGTCGAGGCTTTGGAAGTGACTCAACAATATTTATTTTATAAAGCACTACAAAGCAAAGATATGTCATTTATTCTAGAAGTGAAGAAGGCTTCGCCTTCTAAGGGATTAATCGCAAAAGAGTTTGACTATATAGAGATTGCTAAAGAGTATGAAAGAATTGGAGCAAGTGCTATTTCAGTATTAACTGAACCAACTTTCTTTCAAGGAGATAACCAATATTTAAAAGAAATTAAAGAATATGTTCATATTCCAGTTCTTCGTAAAGATTTTATTATTGATGAATATATGATTTATGAAGCAAAACAAATTGGAGCAGATGCTATTTTATTAATCTGTGCAATTCTTAATGATGAACAATTAAATTCCTATATTCAATTAGCAGAAGTCTTAGGGTTAAGTGTTCTTGTCGAGACACACAATAAACATGAGATAGAAAGAGCTATCAAAGCAAACGCCAAAATCATTGGTGTTAATAACCGCAATCTTAAAGATTTTACAGTTGATTTTCATAACAGTATAGAACTGCGAAGACATGTTCCTGAACATATCCTCTTTGTATCAGAAAGTGGTATTCATACACATGAGGATATAAAACTCTTAAAACAAAATCATGTGGATGCAGTTTTGATTGGCGAGGCTATTATGAAAGCTGAAAATAAAGAAATTGCATTTCAGCAATTAAGAGGTCAATATGAAAATTAAAATATGTGGTCTTTTTAGAAATGAAGATATTGATGCAGTCAATGAGGCTATGCCTGATTATATTGGATTTGTTTTTGCTAAAAGTCGTCGTCAAGTCACGAAAGCAGAAGCAATGAATTTAAGTCAAAGACTTCATCCTAAAATTAAAAAAGTAGGAGTTTTTGTAGATAGTGATATTCATGATATTGTAATGCTTGTACAGGAAAATATTATAGATATGGTTCAACTTCATGGACATGAGGATCAAAGTTATATCTCGAATCTTAGAAAAAATATAAATATACCTATTATAAAAGCAGTCAATGTTGATAATTTTAACTTATACACAGATATTGATTATTATCTCTTTGATTCAATAATTGCAGGAAGTGGACAATGTTTTGATTGGAGAAAGATTCCTCAAATGAAATTACCTTTCTTTTTAGCAGGTGGAATTGATTTGAATAATATTGATGATGCATTAAAGGTAGATTGTTTAGGATTGGATATAAGTAGTGGTGTAGAAACGAATGGATATAAAGATAAAGAAAAAATAAAAAGAATAGTGAGGAAAGTGAAATATGGAAACAGGTAGATATGGAATACATGGTGGACAATATATTCCAGAAACACTTATGAATGAGATTCATAAAGTAGAAGAAGCATATGAATTTTATAAAAATGATAAAGCCTTTCAAGAAGAATTAACTTTTTTGTTAAATGAATATGCAGGAAGACCTTCTTTATTATATTATGCTCAAAAAATGACAGTTGATTTAGATGGCGCAAAAGTCTATTTAAAACGTGAAGATTTAAATCATACAGGTTCACATAAAATTAATAATGTATTAGGGCAAGTATTGATGGCGAAGAAGATGGGAAAAACAAGAGTTATTGCTGAAACAGGTGCTGGACAACATGGGGTTGCGACTGCGACCGCTGCAGCGTTGCTTGGTTTGGAATGTGATATCTTTATGGGAAAAGAGGATACAGATAGGCAATCACTTAATGTCTATCGTATGGAGTTATTAGGAGCAAGGGTGCATAGTGTAACAACAGGAACAATGACATTAAAAGATGCAGTGAATGAGGCTATGCGTGAATGGACAAAGCGAGTCGATGATACACTTTATGTTTTAGGGTCTGTCATGGGACCACACCCTTTTCCAATGATAGTTCGAGACTTCCAAAGTGTTATTTCTCAGGAGGCTAAGGCTCAAATATTAGAGAAAGAAGGAAAATTACCAACTGTTGTTATGGCATGTGTTGGTGGAGGAAGCAATGCTATGGGAATGTTTGCTCATTTTATTGATGAGCCAGATGTACAATTGATTGGTTGTGAAGCGGCTGGTAAAGGCGTTGATACAGCATTAACTGCAGCAACTATAAATACTGGAACATTAGGGGTGTTTCATGGTATGAAATCATACTTTTGCCAAGATGAATATGGTCAAATTGCTCCAGTTTACTCAATATCTGCAGGATTGGATTATCCAGGTATAGGACCAGAACATGCTCATTTACATGACATCCATCGTGCTCAATATGTACCTGTAACTGATGATGAAGCCGTTGAAGCCTTTGAATATCTAGCAAAGACAGAAGGAATTATTTGTGCAATTGAGAGTGCTCATGCAGTTGCATATGCAAGGAAAATTGTCCCAACTCTTGCAAAGGATGATATAGTTATGATTTGTTTGTCAGGTAGAGGAGATAAAGATGTTGCTGCCATAGCAAAGTATAGGGGGATTGAGATCAATGAATAGAATAAAAAATGCATTTCAGGATCAAAAAGCATTTATTGCTTTTTTAACAGCTGGGGATCCAACTCAGGAAAAAACAGTGGAGTATATTTTAGAAATGGAAAAAGCTGGAGCTTCACTGATTGAAATTGGAATACCTTTTAGTGATCCCGTAGCTGAAGGTCCAGTCATTCAAGCGGCAAATATTCGTTCTTTAAAGAATAAAATGACAACGCACCAAGTATTTGATATTGTTATAAATGTCCGTCAATATTCACAAATTCCCATTTGTCTCATGACATATTTAAATCCTGTCTTTCACTATCAATATGATAAGTTCTTTCAAAAGTGTCAAGAAGTAGGAGTAGATGGTATCATTATTCCTGACTGTCCTTATGAAGAGTGCCAAGAAGTTAAAAAGGTTGCAAAAGTATATGGTATTACAGTCATTTCCATGATTGGTCCAACATCTCAAGATAGAATTAAAATGATTGCTAAAGAAGCAGAAGGATTCATTTATTTAGTTTCATCAATGGGAGTCACTGGTGTACGTCAAGATATTCATACAGATGTATCAAAGATTGTTCATGATATTAAAGCTGTTACTGATATCCCTGTTGCTATTGGATTTGGCATTCACAGTCCTGATCAAGCTCAGGAAATGAGAAAATATGCTGATGGTGTCATTGTTGGAAGTGCTATAGTGAAAATCATTGCTCAGTATGGTGAACATGCTCATAATGCGTTATATGAATATGTAAAAAGTATGCTTATTTAAAATAAAAAAGGATTCACTCCAGTATATAGGAATAAATCTTTTTTTTGATGATAAAGTTTGTATCATAACAGTTTTTGTATTTATGTCTTCATAATCACATTGCTGTGAGATGTATAGTCATGTATAAATTTGTTTGTGAGAAGATATATAAATACAGATATTAAAGATGTAATTATAGATATTTTATATAATATAGCAACGATGTCTGCATTAAAATGACATTCCATAAATTGAAGAATAACAAATGTAGGATAAAAGAGAAAGCCTTCTCCTAATAGCATTGTTATAAAGTGAAAAAGGAATATATTGATACTTTTTTTGATGTTTATAAAGAACTTCTAAATGACAAACTTTCTTACCAGGTGTTTGGCCATTGTTATAAATTGGGATAATTGCATAATATATAAAATAAACAAATAAACATATACTTATAATCATAATTCCTTGATAAAAAGAGATTTGATAAAAGTCAATTCTTGTTGTTTTGGTTTGAGTTATCATTGAATAATAAAGTAAAGTTATAAAACTATATATAAGTGAAGAAATAAACCAGTCTATAAGATAAGCAGTTAATCTTTTCGCTTTATACTTCATTTGATTCTTCCAAAATATATTTCTTATCTAATGATTTAATAAATGGATAATATATCAATCCTGAAACTATCAAAACAACAACTTGTAAAACACCACCACGCCAGTCATTACACATTAACCAGCCAGATATAGGGGCAGGTGTTGTCCAAGGAATTGTGACACCAGTTGGATAAGGAACGAGACCAGCATACATTGAAAGATAGGCAATAAGAACAGAGCATGTTGGGGCAAGAACAAATGGAACTAACATCATTGGATTTAAAACAATTGGCATCCCAAATATAACGGGTTCATTAACATTAAATAATCCTGGTAGAATAGATAATTTTCCAATTTGTTTTATACGCTTTGATTTACATTTGTAAGCCATAATAATTGTTAAAGGTAATGTAATACCAGAACCAGTTAAAAAGACAAAGAAATTAATAAAGTCCATTGTAACTATATAGGGTCTTGCTGCTGTCACAGCAGTTTGATAAATAGCTAGATTTTCTGCTCGCGTTGCATACCAAATTGGGTCCATAAAAGAATCAACTACAGATGAACCATGAATTCCAAAGAACCATATAAATGAATTCAAGAAAGAAGCAAACAATGTTCCAACTAATGATGTTGTTATACTAGCCAGTGGCATCTGTAGAACTTGAATAATAAAGTTTGTCACTGTATCATAAGGTGTTAATGAAACAACAAGACGAATAATTAAGAAAATAGGTAAAACAACAGCAGCTGGTATCAAAGCATTAAATGATCTTGAAACAAAACTTGGAACACTTTCAGGCATTTTAATAATCCAATTTTTATGAACAGTATAACTATAAATTGAAGTTGCGATTAAAGCTGTTATCATAGCTGTAAACAAGCCTTGAGCTTCAAAATTAGAAACAGCAAAACCGCCATCTTCCATCTGGGCTAATAAGATAAAGTAAGCAGATACTGAGATACCTACAGCAGATAGAGGTTCAACTTTATTTTTAAGAGCTAAGCTATTAGCAATTCCAATAATAGATAACAATGATACCAATCCAGTTGTTGCAGGAACCATAATATCCCAACACCATTGACTCCAAATATCTCCTAGTAAAGATGTCATTGTTTCTTGAAAAATAGGTAATGGAAAATCTCCTATAATAATACAAACAGATCCAACGATTAATATCGGCATAGAAAACATCAAACCATCTTGTAAAGCAGCTAAATATTTATTATTAGATAATTTGTTAGATATAGGCATTAATGTTTTATCTAACAAATGTGTTAATTTATCCATAAATTCACCTCCTATTTCAATTTAGGAAAATAGTCTTTATTCACAGAAATATAATCATCTAAAATCTTTCTTGCTAAATCTGTATCAACAACAGTTCTATTGACAACTAAAGCTTGTAAAGCTTTTTGATAAGAGCCTTCTAAAGTTGCATCAACCGTTAATTTTTCATATGCATACTGTCCTTCTAGAAGGCCTTTTTCAAAAGTTGGGACATCGCCAACATGGAAAGGCTCAGCACCATGATTTCCAACTTGGCAAGCAACTTCTAGCATCATACCATCATCCAAATTATTGACAATTCCATTGTTTTTTACCATTAATAAAAATGTATCTTTGCGATTATAAGCAATACTCATAGCAAGTTCAACAATATATGTCGCATGAGCATCATTATGAGCAACTGTAGCTTGTTCAATACCATCATGAGATTCTTGAGCATATTTTTTATCTAAATCATATTGTGTTCCTCTTATTGCATGTAAGTCTATAATACTTTGACAGTATTCTTTCACTCGTTTTTCTCTACCATCTATAACTTCATTGGCTCGTGTATAATTGGGATCTATATGATTGACCATTGTATTTGGGTAGAGATAATATTGTAAGTATGTATTGGGTAATGAGTATGGGTAGTCTTGTACCATCTTCTCTAGGTGTTTAAATGTAAAGTTCCAATAATCATCATTTTTATCAGTATAATGTAATTCATCATCACAATGACCATTCTTTAATTTATCTAACAGAACTGGTAGAACATCTTTTCCAGTTTCTTTATTATATAAATGGGTAAACCAACCAAAATGATTTAATCCAAAATATCTGGGTTCAACATCAGTACGTTTTAAACCTGCTAAAGGTGCAAAGATATCCATAATAGAAATAGGCATATCACAAATATTAAGAATTCGATAATCATCTGGAAATATTCTCTTTGTAGCTTCAGCAACAATAGCAGCAGGGTTTGAATAATTTAAAATCCAAGCATCCTTTGAGTATTGTCGAATATCATGAATCAATTCAATCATTCCTAAAACACTTCTTACACCATAAGCAAATCCTCCTGGTCCACATGTTTCTTGACCAATGACACCATATTTTAATGGGATTTTTTCATCTAGTTCTCTCATTTCTAATCCACCTTGCCTAATCTGTACTAAAGCAAAGTCAATATCAGTAAAAGCAGTTTCTTTATCACATGTAAAAACATATTCATCTAACTCTGAGTAATATTCTTGAAAAAGAATGGAACCAAATTCACCTATAGGTTTCTGTCTTTTTTCATCAATATCATATAAGACTATCTTACGTAAAGGAAATTCTTTCTTTACAAGACATAACATTTCCATCATATCAGGAGTATAAGTACTTCCACCTCCAACAATACAAATAGAAAATCTCTTACTATTCATTTTTTTCTCCTCCATTTTCTCTCAAAAATTGGCCTCTCTTTGATAGTTTCATTGTAGCAAACAAAAAACTGGCTGACAATGCAACCAGTTGATTAAAAAATATGTTAAGTATGAAAAAAACATGTTAAGATGATTCTTTTTTTAGGACCTCCGTTAATATATTTTCTATAACAAAAATAGCAGTACCTACATAATAATCAGGAGTTTCAAAAAATTTATTTTGTTGAAACTGTAACTGAATATGGTAATCAGAAAGCTTAGCTATTGTAGATTTTTGTGTTGCTGTCATAGCATATATTTTATGTCCCATCTTCTTTGATAAATTAATAATTTGGATAATATCCTCTGTTTCTCCACTCTTTGAAAAAATAATAACAACAGAAGGTTTGCTTCGAGCATTTATACAATCAATAGGAGCACCTTCATATGCAAAGATATCGAATTCTGCTAATCTTTTAAGAAAATATCCTGTAATCATACCTGAAAAACCTATTCCTACAAGATATATTTTTTGATCTCTATATGTATGAATATCATTAATGAGTTGTTGCATAGTATCCATATCTTCTTTATGAATAAACTCCTCTAATGAGTGATTGTTATGGATAGAAACCTGTTTATGAATATTATCATTAAGTATATATATCATCTGGCTATAACCAATAAAGCCTAATTTTTTAGCAAGATTTATAATTGTTGTTGTGGAAACAAAAGTTTTACTTGCTAATTCTCTAATAGAAATACGTTCATTTCCTATTGCTAATTCATTCATAATTGTTTCTACAATATTTAATTCTGTATCATTCAAAACATATCGCTTGGCTATATCTCTTAAATTCATAAAATCACTCCTTGTGATATATTGTAAGCGACATTGTTTTTCTTGTAAACACAAAGGTATATATTTAACACAAGAATTAAAATTTTTCTAACTCACACGGAAAAGTAGATAAAGTATAGTCACTTCATGATATCCTTATAAAGGATTTTTCTTTATACAATCTTAATGTCATTATCTTTTTTATTAACACCATCTTAAAATCACTTCGCATATACTATGGATATCAAAAGAAAAAGGGGGAAAAGATGATGACAATCATGATTTCAATTATTGGTTTGATTGCTATGATTTTATTATTTTACTATGTGTATATCCTTATGAAGGGAGATCAACAAAAATGAAGTCAACTCTTATACAGTATGTCCTATATTTCATTGCTCTTATTATCTTAGCTATTCCAGTAGGAGCGTATATTAAAAAAGTCATGAATGGAGAAAAAACATTTTTATCTCGAATGTTAGTTCCTTGTGAAAAAGCAGTTTATAAGATCATGCATATTGACTCACAAGAGGAAATGACTTGGAAGAAATATACAGTCAGTGTGTTAGTATTTTCACTTATTGGTTTTGTTTTCTTATTCTTATTACAATTGTTACAGGGTTATTTGATGGGAAACCCACAAGGATTATCAGGTGTAAAGTGGGATTTATCATTAAATACAGCAGCCAGCTTTATTACCAATACAAATTGGCAAGCTTACAGTGGTGAGTCAACACTTAGCTATTTGACTCAGGCATTGGGACTTACAGTTCAAAATTTCGTTTCAGCAGCGACAGGAATTGCTGTGTTATTTGCACTGATTCGAGGGTTTATGAAAGTGGAGGCTAAAGGATTAGGAAGTTTTTGGGTCGATATAACAAGAACGATTATCCACGTTTTGATTCCATTGAACTTGGTTATCTCTGTTTTATTAGTTGCTGGTGGGGTTATTCAAAATCTTGAACCTGCACAGACTGTATCATTGGTAGAACCGATTGCAGTGAATGTTGATGGTGAAATTATAGAAAATGCGCAAATAGATATTGCATCAAAAACAGTAACAGTCAATGGACAAATGGTTCCACAAGCTAAAATAATCACTGAACAATTTGTACCTATGGGACCAGCTGCTAGTCAAGTTGCGATTAAGCAAACGGGAACAAATGGTGGTGGATATATGGGTGTGAATTCAGCTCATCCATTAGAAAATCCCAACGCATATACGAACTTTATTGAAATGACATCTATATTATTAATTCCAGCAGCTTTATGTTTTGCATTTGGTTCAATGATTAAAAATAAAAAACAAGGAATGGCAATCTTTTCAGCTATGGCTATTTGCCTTGTTCTAGCAATGGGCTCTATAGCGGTAAGTGAGCAATATGCAACACCACAGTTGGCTCAAAATGGCAATGTTGATATTGGTATGGTAGAACAGTCAGGTGGAAATATGGAAGGAAAAGAGTCACGTTTTGGAATTGCCACTTCAGCAACTTGGGCAGCTTATACAACAGCCGCTTCCAATGGATCTGTGAATTCTATGCATGATAGTTATACACCTATAGGTGGAATGGTGACAATGCTATTGATGCAACTGGGTGAGGTCGTGTTTGGCGGTGTTGGTTGTGGTTTATATGGCATGTTGGCATTTGCAATACTGACTGTCTTTATTGCCGGATTAATGGTTGGACGAACTCCAGAATTCTTAGGTAAAAAAATTGAGCCATATGAAATGAAATGGGCAGTTGTTGTCTGTCTTGCAACACCAGTTGCCATATTGGTTGGGAGTGGTATAGCGGCTGCTTTACCAAGTACTGTTGATAGTCTCAACAATACTGGAGCTCATGGATTATCAGAAGTTCTTTATACGTATTCATCATGTGGTGGAAACAATGGTTCAGCTTTTGCAGGATTCAATGCGAATACAGTCTTCTTTAATGTTTCTTTAGCACTTGTGATGCTTTTTGCAAGATTTGTACCTATTATAGGAACACTTGCTATTGCAGGACATTTGGTAGAAAAAAAGAAAATCGCTGTAACAGCAGGAACACTTTCAACGACCAATGGAATGTTTGTCTTCTTATTAATTTTTATTGTTTTATTGGTAGGTGCATTGAGTTTCTTTCCAGCGTTAGCTTTAGGACCACTTGCTGAATTCTTTGGTATGTTATAGAGGGGGAAGAATTATTATGGAAAACAAAAAGAGAGCAATTGCTGATAAATCAATGATTATGCGTGCTATTAAAGATTCATTCACTAAACTGAGTCCAAAAACACAAGCTGAAAATCCAGTTATGCTTTTGGTATATATATCAGCTATATTAACAACTTTGTTGTGGCTTGTTTCTTATACTGGTTATAAAGATGCTGCATCAAGTTTTACATTTGCTATTGCACTTATCTTATGGTTAACAGTTTTATTTGCCAATTTTGCTGAAGCGATTGCTGAAGGGCGTGGAAAAGCCCAAGCAGATTCTCTAAGAGCTGCCAAGAAAGATGTAGAAGCACATAAAATTGAATCTTTATCAAATAAAGAAGAATTTGTTGATATTCCTTCAACATCTCTTGGTAAAGGTGATTTTGTTATTGTCAGAGCTGGTGAGCAAATTCCAGCAGATGGTGAAGTTATTGAAGGGGCTGCATCAGTAGATGAAAGTGCCATTACTGGTGAATCTGCACCAGTTATTCGAGAGAGTGGTGGAGACAGAAGTGCGGTCACAGGTGGAACAACAGTTTTATCTGATTGGATTGTTGTGGAGGTCACTCATGATCCAGGAGATAGTTTTTTAGACAAGATGATTGCTATGGTCGAAGGTGCAGCGAGAAAGAAAACACCTAATGAATTAGCCTTACAGATCTTTTTAATCGCACTATCTATTATCTTTATATTGGTCACTGTTTCTCTTTACACATACTCATCTTTTTCAGCAGCCCAAGTTGGGATTGATAATCCAACATCTGTTACAACGCTAGTTGCCTTATTGGTATGCTTAGCACCAACAACAATCGGAGCCTTGTTATCCGCTATTGGAATTGCTGGTATGAGTCGATTAAATCAAGCCAATGTTTTAGCAATGAGTGGACGTGCTATTGAAGCAGCAGGAGATGTTGATATCTTAATGCTTGATAAAACAGGGACAATCACTTTAGGAAATCGACAAGCTTATGAATTGATTCCAGTAGATGGTTGTCATCCTCATGACTTAGCAGATGCTGCTCAGCTTTGTTCATTAGCAGATGAAACGCCAGAAGGACGAAGTGTTGTTGTTCTTGCAAAAGAAAAGTTTAATATTCGAGCAAGACGTTTAGAAGATAAAAATATGAAGTTTATTCCCTTTACTGCAAAAACAAGAATGAGTGGTGTTGATTTTGCTGGTCATGAAATTCGTAAAGGTGCAGCAGATTCAATCAAGGAATATGTATTGGGTTATGGTGGAACATATAGTCATGAATGTGAACAGGCAGTCAACATGATAGCTAATCAGGGAGGAACTCCTTTGGTTGTTGCTAAAGATCATAAAATCATGGGTGTTATTCATTTGAAGGATATTATTAAAAGTGGAGTTCAGGAAAAGTTCTCGGATTTAAGAAAAATGGGAATTAAGACAATTATGATTACGGGTGATAACCCACTTACTGCTGCAGCAATTGCAGCAGAGGCAGGCGTTGATGACTTTTTAGCAGAAGCGACTCCTGAAGGTAAATTAGAAATGATTCGTGATTTCCAAGCCAAAGGGCATTTGGTTGCGATGACAGGTGATGGAACAAATGATGCTCCTGCTCTCGCTCAGGCTGATGTTGCTGTTGCCATGAATAGTGGAACGCAGGCAGCCAAAGAGGCAGGGAACATGGTGGATCTAGATTCTTCTCCAACGAAATTAATTGATATTGTGCGTATTGGTAAGCAATTATTAATGACACGTGGAAGTTTAACAACTTTTTCAATAGCCAATGATGTGGCAAAATACTTTGCGATTATTCCAGCCTTGTTTATTGGCTTATATCCTGAATTACAAGCATTAAATGTCATGTCTTTGCATTCTTCTCAAAGTGCTATTCTATCAGCAATTATTTATAATGCATTGATTATAGTAGCTTTAATTCCTTTGGCGTTAAAAGGTGTGAAATATCGTGAAGTATCAGCCAGTAAGTTGTTATCAAGAAATTTATTAGTATATGGGATTGGTGGAATTATCACTCCGTTTATATGTATTAAGGTCATTGATATGCTACTAGTTGTATGCCATTTGGTATAGGAGGGTTATAGAATGAAAATGGTTAAGAATGTATTTCCCAAAGCAGTTCTTATTTTTGTTATCTTTACAGTGTTATGTGGTATTATTTATACAGGTGTTATTACAGGCATTGCACAAGTCTTTTTTCCAGAACAGGCAAATGGCAGCATTATAGAAATCAATGGAAAAAAATATGGAAGCGAGTTATTAGGTCAGCAATATACTGATATTAAGCACATGTGGGGTCGTATCATGAACATAGATGTAACAACATATGTTGATGATAAAGGACAACCTGTTATGTATGCCTCACCATCAAATTTAAGTCCAGCAAGTGAACAATATCAAGAAATTGTAGCTGAACGTGTTGAAAAAATACGTGCTTCACATCCTAATCAGGGGAATATGCCTATACCTGAAGATTTGGTAACATGTTCAGGGAGTGGGTTAGATCCTCATATCTCTGTAGCCGCAGCAAAATATCAAATTCAACGTATTGCAAAAGCACAGGATATGACAGATTCACAAGTTCAAGAGATTGTTGATAAATGTACTGATGGACGTTTCTTAGGCATATTTGGTGAGGAGACTGTTAATGTTTTAAAAGTGAATCTAATGCTTGATGGTATTTTAAAATAGAACCTATTATGAGGTTCTTTATCTTTAAAATCTTTATACTATTTTAATAGGAAGAATGCTAGAATGATGATGGGGTGATAGATGATGTTTCAAAGAACTGAACCAGATGAAATTTTAAAAAAAATTCATGATGAAGAAAGAAAACAAGGACGTGGATATTTAAAAATATTTTTTGGTTATGCTGCGGGAGTTGGAAAGACATATACAATGCTAGAAGCTGCTCATACAGCAAAAAGCCGTGGTGTAGATGTCGTTGTCGGATACGTAGAACCACATGCCAGACCAGAAACAACAAGACTGGTTCAAGGATTAGAAAGCTTATCTCCAAGAATTATTGAACATAATCACATTCAACTCAAGGAATTTGATTTAGATGCAGCACTTGCAAGAAAACCAGAGTTAATTCTTGTTGATGAATTGGCTCATACAAACGCAACTGGTTTAAGACATCATAAGCGTTATCAGGATATTAGAGAATTATTAGCAGCTGGAATTAATGTTTATACCACTGTAAATGTTCAACATATTGAAAGTTTAAATGATATGGTTGCATCTATTACTGGTGTTTTGGTTAGAGAACGTATTCCTGATTATGTTTTTGATGATGCAGATCAAGTTGAATTGGTAGATATAGAACCTAATGATTTGATTGAAAGATTAGAAGCAGGTAAAGTCTATCAACCAAATCAAGCCAAAAAAGCTTTATCAAATTTTTTTAATAGAGATAATCTCATTGCATTAAGAGAAATAGCGTTAAGAAGATGTGCCGATCGTATTAATAAAATGACTGAACTTGCAAAAGCAGATAAGGGGATAGATTATTTTACTGGGGAACATATATTGGTATGTATTTCATCTTCTCCAACCAATGCGAAAGTTATTCGTACAGCTGCACGTATGGCAGCTGCTTTCAAAGGGCGTTTAACTGCATTATATATTGAAACTTCAGATTACATCCGTATGGATCAAAAAAGTTTAAATACATTAAGTGAAAATATGCATTTGGCACAACAATTTGGTGCACGAGTTGAGGCAGTATGTGGTGATGATATTGCTTATCAGATTTCAGAGTATGCACGTTTATCTAATGTTTCAAAGATAGTCTTGGGAAGAAGTCAAACAAAAAAGCATCTTTTTTCAAAGCCATCACTCGTTGAACAACTCACTTTTGCAGCTCCTAATTTAGATATTTATATTATTCCAGTCAAAGGAACATCGGTTTATCGTTATCAAAAATATAAAGAAAAACCTCAATTTGTATTGAAAGATTTCCTGATTTGTATTTGTGTGATTATAGCTATTACTTTCATAGGATACTTATTTCAAAATTTTGGATTTAGTGAAGCTAATATTATAACTGTTTATATATTAGGTGTTTTAATGATTTCAATTATGACATCCCAAAGAATTTATAGTATTGTTTCTTCATTTTTAAGTGTACTGGTTTTTAATTTCTTTTTTACAAATCCTTATTTTACATTTCAGGCATATGATTCTGGTTATCCAGTAACTTTTGTGATTATGTTTTTAGCGGCTTTTATTACAAGTGGTTTAGCAGTTCAAATGAAAAACAGTGCGAAACGTGCCGCACAAACAGCATATCGCACAAAAATACTCTTAGATACAAATCAATTAGTACAAAAGGAAAAAAATAAAAAAGGAATTATTGATGTCACATGTCATCAATTGATGAAACTACTCAATAAAGATATTATTTTCTATCCAGTTGATGAACTCAATCTTCAAAATCCCATTGTGTTTTCAATAGATGACTCAAAAGATATTGAAAAATGTATCAATAATAATGAAACTGCAGTTGCAACCTGGGTTTATAAAAATAATAAACATGCAGGAGCAACAACACATACATTAGGAAATGCAAAGTGTTTATACTTGGCTTTGCGTGTGAATGAGAATGTTTATGGTGTTGTAGGGATTAGAATTAAAAATAAACCTTTAGATCCATTTGAACATAGTATAGTCTTGTCAATTCTAGGGGATGCGGCTATGGCTCTAGAAAAGGAGCAGGTCATAAGAGAAAAGTCTAAAGCTGATTTAATAGCTAAGAATGAGCAGTTACGTGCAAATTTACTACGTTCAATTTCACATGATTTAAGAACACCATTAACATCTATATCTGGCAGTGCAGGGATACTTTTATCGAGTAGTGATACACTAGATGAAAAAAATAAAAAACAATTATATACTGATATTTATGATGATTCTTTGTGGCTTATCAATCTTGTTGAGAATCTCTTATCAGTAACACGTATCGAAGATGGAACGATGCAATTAAATATGACAACTGAATTAATTGAAGAAGTTGTTCATGAGGCATTACAGCATATTAGTCGTCAAGGAAGGGAACATCATATTCAGGTTCAACAAGATAATGAATTCATTCTTGTAAAAATGGATACAAGACTTATGATACAAGTGATTATTAATTTAATTGATAATGCTATTAAATATACACCAAAAGGTTCGCATATTCTGATTCATGTTTTTAAGCAGAAACAAGAGGTATGTATTGATGTTCAAGATGATGGACCAGGTATTACTGATGAGATGAAACCACATATCTTTGATATGTTTTATACAGGTAATATGAAAGTCGCAGATAGTCGAAGAAGTTTAGGACTAGGATTGGCTTTGTGTAAATCTATTGTGAATGCTCATCATGGTACAATGAGTGTTCTTGATAATCAACCAAAAGGTGCTATACTTAGAGTCATATTACCAGTAGAGGAGGTCATATTGCATGAATAAAACATCAACAATTCTTGTAGTTGAAGATGATAGTGCAGTACGCAACTTAATTTCAACAACCTTACAAGCTCACAATTATAAGTATTTATTAGCATCAAATGGTGAAACAGCTATTTTAGAAGCATCTTCACACAATCCAGATATTATTTTGTTGGATCTTGGCTTGCCAGATATAGATGGCATTGAGATTATTAAAAAGGTCAGAAGCTGGTCAAATATGCCAATTATTGTGATTAGTGCACGTAGTGAAGATAGTGATAAAATAGAAGCACTTGATGTAGGGGCTGACGATTATTTAACCAAACCTTTTTCTGTTGAAGAACTTCTTGCAAGATTACGTGTAACTTTAAGACGATTAAGTTATATTGAGAACACAAATGTACATTCATCCACTTTTTTGAATGGTGGATTAAAGATTGATTATAGTGCTGGATGTGCATATTTAAATGATGAGGAATTACATTTGACACCAATAGAATATAAATTGTTATGTGTGCTTTCAAAAAATATGGGGAAAGTTCTGACTCATACTTATATAACTCATGAAATATGGGGAAGTTCTTGGGAAAGTGATGTTGCTTCATTGCGTGTATTTATGGCTACATTAAGAAAGAAAATAGAAAAAGAACCATCTTCTCCACAATATATCCAAACTCATGTTGGTGTTGGATATAGGATGTTAAAGGTTGAGTGAACTCCTTTAGACATCTATTATTCATTCTAATAAAAAATGACTTATAAGAATAAAGCCATTTCATATATGTTATTGATAATCTTTTTCAATACATTCCTTCTGATGGATATAAATTTGTTCAATGATTGGTTTTCCTTCAATATAGTTCCATCTTTGTATAAAAGTTGGTTCAACCATGAACAATCTTTCATTTTCTAAATGAGAATATGATTGAAAAGATGATAAGAAATACTTTTGAAAATATTTACAGAAATCTTGATGATCTAAAGGATGTCCTATCTCTTTACAGATACCTTCAATTTGAATATTATCAAGACATAATGCAACATTTTCATTGTCTTGAATATCTTGGTATTTTCTAAAAGTCTTATCAGTTTGAAAATAAAAAATACCATTCATAATTAAAAAACTCATTTTTCTAGCAGTGACTTTATCTTGATGAGAAGTTGCTAAAACTATTTTCGCATGATCTCCTATTTGCTGAAATATGTTATTGTATTTATTTATATAGTTACTGTTCATTCTCTTCTCCTTATTTTATCATTCCACCATGAAACAATGCTTCATATATTTTATGAGAGCGATAATATATATCTTCACTCCCTTGAAATGTAGAAAAGTCCCCTATGATTTTAGATATATAAGTATACTCACCTCTAGTATAAATCTCAGGCCCTCTAAAGGGTCTTTGTTCATTAACCAAAGCTAAAGCCTCTTTTAAAAATTCACTATTAAAATCTTCACTTAAAACTTTTCCATAATAATTCATAGACCAGCATACATGAACATCATCATAAATAATTTCTTGTCCAGAAAAAAATGAAGCACCAAAGAATGAATCATAATATTGATATTTTCCATTATGATAACTATAATCATGAGAATCCTTTCTTAATGAATTCATTTTGTTTTTATGAGATGCGTATGTTGATTTTTTAGCTTCAACAAGAAAGGAAACAAGCTGATTTGTATTGGTAACTTGTGGTGTATCACTTCTACAATCATCATCTTTAATGAAGTGATCAATAGTTATTCCAAAAATATGTGATAAGTCAATGAGATATTCTAAACTAGGTGTAATGACACCATTCTCCCATTTGGTAATTGTTTGCCTAGATACACAAAGTTTTTCAGCTAATTCTTCTTGTGTGAGCATATTCTTTTTTCGATAATAAATCATTTTATCATGTAACATATATAGCCTCCTTGTCTATCAACAGTATAACATGAACAATTTTCATACACTAGCAAGCAGAGTTTACATTTTTGCTACTTTGTTATCTTTAATGTTTTTGTTTCAGGAGATACTTTTTCTATAACTTGTTTGATTTTTACGGATGACTATGCTACATGTTAAATATTATAGAAATTATTGTTGTGTATATCCTGAAATTATCACTTTTAATGTTATCTTAATAGACTCGTCTTTTTTATTAACACTATCTTGATAGATTATTCTCTATAATATACTTGTAGGGAGGGGAGACATATGAAGAAACAACAAGATTTAGATGAATATTTAATATTAGAGGAATTTAGCCAGGAGATGAAAGAACTCTTTGCATATTGCCCACAAAAATGTGAAGAAAAAATATTAGAAGTTTTAAGTCGCTATCCAGATGCACCACAACCCCAAAATTTATTAGGTATTTTAGCAGAATATAAGAATGATAAAATTTTAGCTATGAAACACTATCGAGCTGCTTGGGCACTGGCTGCTGATTATTCTCCATCGAGTGCAAACATCTCCAGACTAGCAGAATTTGATTATCAAAGACAATACTATTTTCATGTTAAAGATGTTCAGCAAAAAGATGAAGAACAAAATACTTATCAATTTTTAAGAAGAGTATTGGGATAAAAACTATCATTTTTTATCTTTCTTAACATATACTTTATAAAGAGGATTTTATTGTTTTGATTATATAATTCATGATTTAAGTAAAAATAATGTTAATATTTTGCTTTTTTCAAAAAATAAAAGAAAAAGTGTTGACAAAAGAACATTGTCAATGTATTATAAACGCAAGTTAAAAGTGAAATCGAGGATCAGGAAGAGTAATTTGTTGAACGCTTCAAGCGAGGTAACATAGAGTGGAAGGTTACTAAGTAGAAACGCACCTGTGAGAGTCCATTGGAAAGATAGTATAATGGAACGTCACCTGCGTTAAAGGCAAGAGTGGTTAGAAAATTTTCTAACAACGAGAGTGGTACCGCGTATATATACGTCTCTGGAGTTTTTCCAGAGGCGTTTTTGTTTTAGGAGGGTGATGATTATGCGGCGATTAGGGAGATATGAATTTTAATAAACAAAAATATAAAGGAAGAGGAGAAAAAAATATTATGGAAAAGAAACAATATAAAAAAGTTGTATTAGCATATTCAGGGGGATTAGATACTTCAATTATTATCTCTTGGTTAAAAGAAAATTATGGTTGTGAAGTGATTGCTGTAGCAGGAGATGTTGGTCAGGCAGATGAACTTGAAGGATTAGAAGCAAAAGCTTTAGCTACTGGAGCATCAAAATATTATGTTGCGGATTGTAAAGAAGAATTTGTGAATGATTTTATTTTTCCAGCAGTGAAAGCCAATGCTATGTATGAAGGAAAATATTTACTTGGAACATCACTTGCAAGACCAATTATTGCGAAGAAGTTAGTTGATATCGCAAAAGCTGAAGGTGCCGATGCAATTTGTCATGGATGTACGGGTAAAGGTAATGATCAAGTCAGATTTGAATTAACAATTAAGGCTTTTGCACCAGATATGGATATTATTGCACCTTGGAGAACATGGGAATTAAAAAGCAGAGAAGATGAAATCGAATACGCAGAGGCAAGAAATATTCCTTTAAAGATTAATAAAGAAACAAATTATTCAAAGGATAAGAACTTATGGCATTTGTCTCATGAAGGATTAGATCTTGAAGATCCACAAAATGAACCAATGTATGATAAGATTTTAGAAATGGGTGTCACACCAGAACAAGCACCTGATACACCAACATATATGACATTAACATTTGAAAAAGGTGAACCAGTTGCGTTAAATGGTGAGAAAATGAATGGTGTTGATTTAATTTTGAAATTAAATGAACTTGGTGGAGCCAATGGAATTGGAATTATTGACATGGTAGAAAACAGATTGGTTGGTATGAAATCAAGAGGTGTTTATGAAACACCTGGAGGAACAATTCTTTATAAAGCACATGGAGATTTAGAAGAAATTACACTAGATAAAGAAACACAGCACTTTAAACAACAGGTATCAT